>Ga0351904_1034_pt1 | contig 29225 bp, 27 predicted proteins | sample BONcelHT113001E3_FD_205826 | JGI IMG/M metagenome (GOLD analysis project Ga0351904, IMG submission 205826) | Enriched cells from coal bed in the Powder River Basin, Montana, United States - BONCAT cells T11 rep1 HSBNCT.T11.300.1.E3 ...
GGGATATCGCTCGCCTTGACTCCGATCGCCGAAAGACCGGCGGGTATTCCAACGGCAACGGAAAGTTTGCGGATGGCGTCGACACCCTTTTCAGCAATTTCCATAGTGGTAAGTCCGACGGGATTCACCCCCATGGCGATGGCGATGTCGGCAAATTTCTGGGGACAGGCAATAAGGTTGAAGTCGCAGCCGTACGGCAGCAGGATGGCGTTGCAGACTCCGTGAGGCTTGTTGAGCAAGGCACCAGGCTGGTGAGCCATGGCGTGAACAATGCCGATCCCGGCGTTGTTAAAGGCCATGCCTGCCAGATATTCTGCATAGGCCATCTTGTCCCGAGCCTCAAGATTGTCACCGTTCGCAACGGCCTGGGGAAGATATTCGTTAACCAGCCTGATGGCAGCAAGGGCACAGGCATCGGTAACCGGGTTTGCCAGGGCAGCCACGTAGGCCTCGATTGCATGGGTTAGGGCGTCCATACCGGTTGCCGCGGTCAGTGCGGGAGGCATTCCGACCATGAGTACCGGATCGTTGATGGCGACAGTCGGGGTGATCCTGGCGGTTGCGAAGATCATCTTCACATGGATGTCGGTGTTGGTGATGACGGCAAAGCGGGTCATCTCGCTGGCAGTACCGGCCGTGGTGTTGATGGCAATAAAGGGCGGCAGTGGATTTGGGACGGTGTCGATGCCGGCGAAATCGCGGATATCGCCGTCATTGGTCGCGACAATGCCAACCCCCTTGGCGCAATCGTGAGAGCTGCCGCCGCCAAGGCTGACAATCATGTCGCAGTTATTCTCTCTATAGGCTTTAAGCCCGGCGCGAATATTCAGATCCGTAGGATTGGGCTCAGCGCCACCGAAGATAACCGTATCAACACCGGCATCCTCCAGCAACTTCTTCATCTGGTCGGCAACACCCATCTCGACCATTCCTTTGTCGGTAATGAGCAGAGCTTTAGTGCCACCAAGAAAATTTGCCGTTGCGCCAAGCTGCTTGACTGCACCGATTCCCATTTTGGTTACTGATGGAATAAAGAAATCAAAAACCTGTTCTGCTAATGCCATTTTCTGCCTCCTTGTGTAATTTTTTTGATAAGCATTCACCTACCTGCCATCCTTCCTTTACCGCGAACCAGGCACCCACTTTCAGTCCCCCATCACCTCCCTTTTCCGTGCGGCTCCCCGCAGACAAAATTCAGCACAGTCTCTGTTAAGCCTCGCCAACAGCGGCAATACCGATACGGTGAGAAAACTGTTCGCAATCGTTGAGGCTCAAAACCCGCTGAATACGCATTGGTAAAGCACCGTATGCCTTTATGTAATAGCAGAGGCCGTGCCAACACGAACCACAGTAAAAAACTGTTTGATTACGACAGGTTATGGTTTTGTTTGAATATATGTAGAAGTGGGGTGCTGTAAAGGTATTTGCGGGCAGATGAGCATGTTTCGGCAAAAACTCGCGGTAAATAAATGTTCCAGGGGGGTTGTAAAGATATTTTACAGATGGGAAGGATTTTTCACCCCACCTTACGTGCAGGTATGCCCAAACATAACGGCAGAAATTGTTTACGAATCAGAACGCAATGGAAGGTGGGGACGCTGGCTGTGCAAGGACAAGCCAGATCCAGGCAGGGGGAGCACAACAGGGACGAGGAGAATTATCCGGTCTTTTCTTTCCGAACCTTGAGCCGCTTATTCAAGGTCTGACGGGTAAAACCGAGCAGAGATGCGGCTATGCCCTGATTGCCCTTGGCGAGCTTCATAGCCTCATCAATTAACAGCTCTTCCACTTCACGCACCTTGGGAAAACGACCACCTGAGTCAAGCAGCCAGTCGTTCAGGCGCTGTGAAAGAAGCGAGTCCTGGCCGGAAATTGCCGGACGACTTCCGATAACTTCGCGAAAGCGCTCCATGGAAAGCATGCCGGCAACATGCCGGGCAACAGCGTCAAAAACCAGGGACTTCATTTCGCGGATGTTTCCGGGGAAATCGTAGCTGGAGAGGAGGGTCACCAGTTCCGGAGGATAGTTCGGCGTAGTCTTTCTAAAAATCTGTGCCGCGGCCTTGAGAAAAAATTCAAGGAGCAGGGGGATATCCTCCCCACGCTCCCGCAGCGGGGGAATCACCACCTGATGGGAACAGAGGCGGAAATAGAGATCATTTCGGAATGTCTTGGCTGCGGTCATCTCTCGCAGGTCTCTGTTGGTTGCCGCGACAATGCGCGCATCGCTGACCAGTGGAATATCTGACCCCACCGGGTAGTACTCCTGCTCCTGGAGCAGCCTGAGGAGCTTCACCTGGGAAAGCTCACTCAAATCACCTATTTCATCCAGGAACAGGGTTCCTCCAGCGGCCTGGGTTATGAGGCCGCTGCGGGCCTGATCAGCGCCGGTGAAGGCGCCCTTTTTGTGACCAAACAGGGTATCGGAAAACATGTTGTCATCCAGTCCTGCAATATTGACCGGTATGAATTTGCCCCGAACGCCGCTCAAATCATGGATCGACTTCGCAACAAGCTCTTTCCCTACTCCCGTCTCACCAATAATGATAACGGGCTGCTGTGATTGCGCGATAACCTCGCAGTACTGAAAAACCGCCGACATTTTCGGACTCGTGGTTATGATGGAGGAAAAGGCTTCCGGGCGTTTGATCCGATTGGTAAGGAGATGCTCTCTGAGTTGCGTTACCTGACTTTTCAGGCTGCAGATCTCCAGCGCTCTTCTGACACTGGAGATTAGTCGCGAATTTTCTACCGGTTTGACCAAATAATCAAATGCGCCGAGGCGCATGCAGTCAACAGCCGTATCAACTTCATCGGCTGCTGTCATCACGATTACCGGGATCTGCGGGTAATCGCGACAGATTGCCGTGAGAAGCTCTGTGCCGGAAACATACGGCATGAACAGGTCAAGCACGATAACGCCCATGTCACTTTTTTCCAGAATCGGCAAGACCTGGCGACTATCGTCGACAGCCCTGACTTCCCTGACCCCGGCAAAACGGAGTACCGATTCCGATGAAAGCAGAATATGTTGTTCATCATCAACCAGGAGAATGGGAAACGAACCGGCAGCTATCATGATTTTTGGCCTCCCTTTTGTGCAACGTGCTTTACCGGAAGTCTCACCAGGAATGTCGCCCCCCGATCCGGTTCTGATTCGCACTCGATGATGCCACCGTGTTCCTTTACAATGCTGAAGCAGATGGAAAGGCCTAGACCAGTCCCACCGCTGTCAAGCCTGGTGGTAAAAAACGGGTCGAAGATCGCCTGTTGCACTTCAGCCGGCATTCCTTTGCCTTCGTCCCTTACTTTGACTATGATCTGTTCGATGGATTTCAGGTACGTGGTACTGATATATACCCCGGAATCCCTGCCGGGAAGCGATTGAAGAGCATTCATTGTCAGGTTGACCATTACCTGTTCCAGTTGCTGGAAGCTGCCGGTCACCGAAGGGAGATTCTCCGCTAGAATGCACTGAAAGTGGTCCGTGTGCTTTCGTATCTGGTTTTGCAGCATGGTAAGGGACACTTCGATCACTTTATTGATGTCCACCCTCTGGTCTAAACGGGTCTTTTCCTGGCGGGCAAAGTCCTTCAGGCCGGTAACAATGCCGTTTATCCGGTGAGAACCTTCCACCAACCCATCGAGCAGTTTTGGAATGAATTCACTCGCTTCGGAAAAAGGCAGCCTACCGAGATAGAACTCACCGTGCTCTTCGGCATAATGGTTCATAATTCTGCTGAGATCAGGCCAGATATCAGCAATGAACTGGGCATTTGAAAGGATGAAATTGTTCGGATTGTTTATCTCATGGGCAATACCGGAGGCAAGGGTTCCGATGGCGGCCATTTTGTCCATTTGACGGAGCCGTTCCTGCATCTTCCTGTTTTCCTCTTCGGCAGCCTTGCGCTCCGTGATATCTCTGACAACCGCCAGCACCCGGTATTCCCCACCAATCATCGCCCCCTTCATATTGACCTCGACCCAGAACAACCGGCCATCTCTGTCTTTGGCCAACCAATCGAACATGTGGGACTTATTGTACTTGGTCTTCCAGATCATTTTCATGACATCCTGGTAGGTATACGGTGGCTCACCCGCGCTCAGATCCTCAACATTAAGCCGCAGCACCTCTTCACGGGTATAGCCGTACATTTCACACATCTTCCTGTTCACATCAAGCATATCGCCGTTTTCCGGATCAAAGACAAAGGTGGCGTCATTGGCAGCATCAAAGATGGTCCGGTAATTCGCTTCGGATTCCCGGAGAGCCTGTTGCGCAAGTTTCCGTTCCCGGATATCCGCCATAATTGCCATGTAGCCAATGGTCACTCCATCGCGATTAAGCATGGGTGCAGTTGAAAGGCTGACATCAATCAGCGTGCCGTCCTGATGCATACGATGGGTTTCCATGGTGCGACGAGACACTCCTTCGTTCAGGCTGTTAATGTTTTCCATGAGCTCTTCCTGGCAATCCTCGGAAACAATCGGATAGGGTCGGCCGAGCACTTCCTCCTTTTTCCAGCCGAACATATTCTCTGCAGCCGGATTCCAGAGGGTAAGATTGATCTTCTCGTCCAGGGCGATAATAGCCAATGGCGAAGCATTGATTATTTCCTCCAGGACCTGATTTTTTTCCCGCAGCGCTTCCTCAGCCTGGCGTCTGGCATTAATATTTCGATGGTATTCGCCAACCATTTCAACAGTACCGGCTTCGTCGAAAATTGGAAAGGCGTGGATTTCCACATGTCCGGCATTCGGATGATATCTTTCGGTAACAACGACTTTTCCGGTGTCGAAAACCTCCTGAGCATGACAGCTGTCACAGTGTTTTTCCCGGCCAGGGTAGTAAAGGTCGTAACAGTACGGTCTTGACTTTTTTCTTAGTACTTTAGGATTCAGGCCCTCGTGCTCTCCACGCAGATTGGAAAACACAACCCTGAAGTCCCGGTCTACAACGGAGACGAGATCGGGAATTGCCTGTAGAATGCTCCGGAAGAGTTGTTTTGACGAGGAAAAGGCTCTATCAATCTTGTTTCGTGGATCTTTGGCAATCGTCATGTCAAATATCTCCTGCCGAGGGAAACTTTGAAAACTTCGTAGACAAATGGCTCATTGTTTCTTTCGAAGGCAACTGTACCTCGGAAAAGTTTCTCTTGTCAGTATTTTTTTGACGATCTGTAATGAGAGAAAAAAGTTGATTGGAGAAAAACACGACACTGATAGCCAACTTCTTCGTTTTTTGGCTGGCTGGCAGTATTGTCAGAGTATCCCGTGAAGGGGGCCACCCGGGGCACCAAGCGCATCGACACGTTGTTCAATCTCCGGGTCGTCCACAAGAGGTGGTGCATGGTGCGGCTTTCTGCGGGCATCAATAACCAGGGGGCCCCGACAGCCCCAATGCTTACAGTCCAGGAAAGCACCGATACCATATATGTCTGTTGCGGGATTGGAGCGGGTGAAGGTTACCCAGAGAAAATTATCGAGGGTTCGGGCCGCGAAATCACTGTCATCGACAACGACAACCAGGGGGAAGGAAGAAATTGAACCATTTTCTCGGTAAAAGGCGCAGAATGCGGCCATGTCAGCGGTCAGGCAGTCACGGTACTCGCGGCATGCGGGGCCCCGGACAACGAGGACTCCGGGAAGACAGACTTTTGGATCAACAAAATCCGCGGGGAGACAGAGATCAGTCGGAAGCGTGGTGGGCAAAGAGCGAATGGCCGGGCCTGTCGCGGCAATAACCACCTTGGATCCTTCGTTGAGACCGGACCCGGTATAATCGAGGGTGTCAATAGTGGTGCAGGTATGAAAATGAAGGTCACGGCGCCAGTCAACCCGCTCCAGTATGTGACGCAGAAACGCGGCTATATCAGTGACAGCAAGCCGGGGATTATCCCCTTCCGCCGCAAGCAGCAGGTACTTGGCAAGGGACAGTTGACCCTGACCGAGGATGGCATTGGCAAGAGTCAGGAGCTCCTGCGGCTTACTCGTACGTCGGTACGGAACATACCTTTCGGAACCGATGGCAAGCAGCAGGGCGTGAACACCGGTGGCATCAACAGCATGGACGGCGTGGACACCCGGTATGACGGTTGAAATCAGCGGCGCCGTCAGTTCATGGATAAACGCCCCGAATTCCGAATCCTCTTGGGGAGGCCTCCCCACCGTAGTGAATGGCCAGATTGCCCCAGTCCGGTGAAAAACGCTCTTCACCCTGATGACGGGGAAATCATGGGTCAGGCTGTAGTAGCCGATGTGGTCGCCAAATGGACCTTCCGGCAGAGTCCTTTCGGGGTCGATCTCGCCGACGATACAGAAGTCGGCCTCCGCAGGGATCGGAAGCAATCCGGGGAGCTGAGTCATCCGCACCCTGCGGCCACCGAGGAGACCGGCAAAGGCAATTTCCGGCATTCCTTCCGGAAGCGGCATGACTGCGGCAACGGTAAGGGCGGGCGGCCCACCGACAAAGATATTTACCTTGAGAGGAACGCCGATCCGGATAGCTTCAGCGTGATGGGCGGCGATGCCGCGGTGAATCTGATAGTGAATTCCGACTTCTTCGTCGGGCCGATAGCGACCGCCCGAAAGCTGAATACGATACATCCCGAGGTTCGACCGCCGCCAACCGGTCATAGTGGGGCACTCTGTGTACACCTGCGGAAGAGTTATATAGGCGCCGCCGTCGTCGGGCCACGACCTCAGCTGGGGAAGTTTGCCGATGGTCGTCCTGTTTGCAAGAACCGGAGCGTTACGGACGGTTGAGGGCAGAAGATGGTACGCGTGCAAGGGTAGAACAGCAGCGCCGAGAGGATCACGCAAGAAAGACCAGGGATCACTCCTGAGACCGGCAATTTTCTCCATTGCCTTCAGCGTATCCCGGAACAGGAAGCGGATCCGGCCCCGGGTACCGAAAAGATTGGCGAGCATCGGGAATTCACATCCCTTTACCCGGGTAAAGAGGAGCGCCGGACCACCGGCTCGATACACTCTCCGCTGAACAGCTCCCACCTCCAAAGAGGGATCAATTTCACGCTCAATACGGATAAGTTCACCGTGATGCTCAAGGTCTTGGACACATTCCAGAAGATTGCGATACCCCATGAAAAAGTCTCCGTTTCCCGTTCATTCATCGTAATCGACTGACAGCACAATCCAGAATATGCCGATAAGTTTCAGTGAGGATGCTCCGTTTCTTCTCCATTTTCGTGCTTTTGCTGTTCACGGGCCCTCTTCTGTCGTACCGTTACAAAAAGATAATAGAGAATAAGGAACGGCAAGGTAGAAAAACTCGCCTCGAAGTTCCCCAGATACAGCTGATAGGTTCCGAAGCAAATGATCAGCAGGATAAACACTAGTTGAATTATTGCAGCTGTTTTTCGATTCATGATGGAATGGAAGCTCCTCTTGATAGCGGCAAGGTAGTATAAAATTCTGTAACAGCAGGAATATTCAAACGCAACAGGGGCGAGAGTAACCCGCCCCTGAAGATTTTATCCTTCGATGCACATGTCGTCCAAATTATGCTGTCACATGGCAGCCATCATTTGTTCTGCAGAAATTCCCGGCCAAATGGCGACATTTCTCGGAGTCTCTGAATAATGGGAGGAAGCTCCTTGATGATAGTATCGATGTGATCCTCGGTCGAAAAACGGGAGAGAGAAAAGCGTATCGACCCATGGGCACAGGTAAAGGGTACCCCCATGGCACGGAGGACATGTGAGGGCTCCAGTGAACCGGAAGTACAGGCACTTCCCGAAGAGGCACAGATCCCCTTCTCGTTGAGAAGAAGCAGAATCGCCTCGCCTTCGACGAATTCAAACGCAACCGAGGTTGTGTTCGGCAAACGCACGGCTCCGCCTCCGTTCACCCGGACATTCGAAACCAAGCGAAGAATCTCGGCTTCCAGGCGATCGCGCAGCGTTTTTACCGTGGTATTTTCCTCATTCAGGAATTCACCGGCCAGTTCGCAGGCCTTTCCCAATGCAATTATTCCAGCAGAGTTTTCAGTTCCGGCCCGGCGGCTTCTTTCCTGGTGGCCACCCACCATAAACGGCCGGAACGGCACGCCCTTGCGGATATACAGTGCCCCGATGCCCTTTGGCGCATGCAGTTTGTGGCCGGAAAGAGACAGCATGTCCACGGTCGAGTTCGCCATATTCATCGGGATCTTTCCTACCGCCTGCACTGCATCAGTATGGAAAAGCGCCCCCTTCTCTTTCACAATGGCGCCGATTTCCTCAATGGGAAAGACCACACCCGTTTCATTATTGGCATACATGATCGAAACAATGGCAGTATCTTCGTCAACAACTGTGCGGAGTTCATCAAGGTCCAGGTTACCGTTACCGTCTACGGAAAGTTCCGTAATGCGGTAGCCGCGCTTTGAGAGATTACGGCAGGGGGTAAGCACCGCAGGATGCTCGACTCTGGTTGTGACAATGTGGCGCTTTTCCGGAAAAATCTCAAGGGCTGATCGAATCGCCGAATTGTTGCTTTCCGTCCCGCAGGCCGTAAAGATGATCTCTTCCGGAAGGGCGCCAAGGAGTGCTGCCGTGCGCTTTCTCGCCTCATCGATCTTTTTCTGGACCTGACCGCCGAAAAAATGCATGGAGCTGGGATTCCCGTAGAGTTCACAAAAATAGGGTCGCATTTCCTCGAAGACAGCCTCATCGACCTTGGTGGTGGCATTGTTGTCAACGTAGACTTCCCTCATCCCTCGACCTCCTCAACCTTGATGTCCTCGGCAACAAACTCGCGCAGTTTCTGCTCCACAAACTTGGCGGTATGTCCGGATGAGACACAGCCGGCACATGCCTTGCGGAAGGCGATCTGGACAGTACTTCCTGCGATATCAATAAGTTCGAGATCGCCACCATCCGCCCACAGCTGCGGACGAACCTCTTTCTCGAGGATATCCTGAATAAGCTGCATTTTGCGGAGATTGGTAAGTTTCTCCGGTCGTTTGCGCTCCTCTTTCGGCTGGTCGCCCATTACCTCGGCAATCAACTCGGTAATTTTCGGAACACAACCGCCACAGCCACCGCCGGCCTTGGTAAAGTGTGTCACCTGCTCGGCAGTATGCAGCTTGTTATCTTTGATGACCTTTTTAAGAAACTGGTCGGTAATGCCGAAACACTTGCAAACAACCTCACCTTCCATTTCCGGATGAAGATGATCATGATCATGGCCGGGAATCGGCCCGCCACGATACTTGGCGATGGCAACTTCAAGGGCTTCCTGACCCATTACCGAACAATGCATCTTCTCTTCGGGAAGGCCCCCGAGGAATTCGGCAATTTCCTGATTGGAAACCTCAAGCGCTTCATCAAGGGTCCTTCCCTTGATAATTTCAGTGAGTGCGGATGATGACGCGATGGCGCTGGCACAGCCAAAGGTCTGGAACTTTGCATCGACAATGCGTTCCTTCTTCTCATCGAGCTTCAGGTACAGCTTCAATGCGTCACCGCAGGCAAGGCTGCCGACCTCGCCAACCGCGTCAGCATCGGGTATTTCACCGACATTGTGCGGATTCAAAAAATGTTCACGAACCTTGTCCGTATAATCCCACATACAAACCTCCAACAGGCTGAATTTATTTAGATAGTTGAATCTATTGGTACTACTGCCCAGAATAACTATTTCATGCACGAATCACAGAATACCACCTGAGTGCCTGCTGAAAAAACTACCGCAGGATAAAATCCCTGGCCGCATCCAAAAGCGCCATAAGTTTATCCTCCGATGATGACTCCCCGTACAGACGCACTACCGGTTCCGTACCCGACTTGCGAAAGAGGACCCAACTGCCATCAGCCAGCACACACTTCATGCCGTCAATGGTTATCAGCTTTTCAACCTTGATGCCGGCAAATGAAGCGGGGATTGCTCCCATTTTCCCGGCAAACCCCTTGTCCAGTTCAGGAGAAAGAGTAATATTCACTCTCTTTGTAACATAACGCCCGACATCTGAATAGAGCCGTTCTAAAAGCTCGCGAAGAGAGCGGCCTTCCCGGGCAACCATTTCAGCAACCAGAAAACAGGCTAGGATTCCGTCCTTCTCCGGCACATGCCCACGAATCGTGAGCCCTGCGCTCTCCTCGCCGCCGATGATGATTTTGTCCTGACTGATGAGTTCCCCGATATATTTGAAACCGACGGGTGTTTCATAAAGTTCCACCCCGTGTTTCGCGGCAACAGCGTCGACCAGATGGGAAGTTGCAACACTCCGGGCCACCCCACCCTGCATGCCTTTGCTCCGTACCAGATAATCAAGCAAAAGAGCGATTATGTAGTTCGGTTCAATATAGGACCCGTCACCATCGATAATTCCAAATCGATCGGCGTCGCCGTCCGTTGCAATCCCGAGTTTGATATCAGGATCACCTTTCACCAGAGAAATAAAATCCGGAATATACTTCTCTGCCGGTTCAGGCGGGAAGCCGCCGAAATAGGGATCCGGATAATTATTGATCAACCTGACGGGAACGTTATGGCGCAGAAGTGGTTCATCAAGATAGCCCCTCCCTGCCCCATAAAGAGGATTAACGGCAATGCCGCCGATCGTGGCGATGGCATCAAAGTCAATTTTACTTTCCAGATCATCCAGGTAGGAACCACGAGGATCAATAACAAGAACCAGTCCCTTGTCAATCAATGCCGTCAGCGTGTCACTTCCGGCACCTGCGTCTCCCGAGTCAGCATGAATCCGACGTTCTATGTCACGCGTCGTCTCCGGAAGCGCAGGACCTCCCCACGAAGGTGAAAATTTTATCCCATTATAATCGTAAGGATTATGACTTGCAGTAAAATTTATCGCACCGGCGGTCTTTTTTTGCAGAATCACCTGGGATATCACCGGCGTAGGCGTATCCCGGTCACACAGATAGGTTTTTATTCCGGACCCGGCAAGGACCCTGGCCGCCTCCTGCGCAAATCGCTGCCCCATGAAACGGCTGTCAAAGCCAACGACAAGGCCTTTTTCCCGCTCGCCCTCGTCTATCACATGGGCTGCAATGGCGCGAATTACTTTTCGAACATTTGGGAAGGTAAACTCTTCGCCTAGAATTCCTCGCCAGCCCGATGTGCCAAAGACTATATGTTCCATGCATCCTCCTGAAAAATTAATCAATTGCAAGAAAGAGATTTGACAGATCCTGATGCTTTCCAATCAGCATGAGGGGAAGGGAATCCGGGCCACACATACCGGGAAGACCGCTGGCGACAAGACCTGCGGCACGCCAAAAGAAAAAGTCGAAACCTGGTATTCAAGGTAATATATCTGGTATTAACGAGTCAAGGGAAAGGACTTTGCACCCGGATTTTTCTTATTGACATCTTTCTTTTAAAATTGCTACAGTGGCTAATGTAATACGATTACAGACGAAAAAGAGGAGGATGTACAATGCAGTGTCAAACGGTACTCCCAGGTACCGAGTGTACTTTTTGGGGTAAACAGGGTTGCATATTCAGCGGAGGCTCCTGCCAAACCATCGTGGAGAATTGTGAAGGTTGTGAAAGAATTGTCGATGGAACGATTGGCAAGGTCTGTAGCGCATACCCAGCCCCGGATAAAAAGTGGACATCCGGTATCTGCAATTTCGCCACCCATGTAAAGATCGAGCTTAAGACTGAAGACCTTAAAGTCAACCCGCTTAAGGCCTCCAAGAAAGCAGCCGGCAAGAAGAAGTAATCCAGCCTTTCAGGAAGTCATGCGTTACGGGGGAAGGTATCAACTTCCCCCTTTTTGCGTCTCCTCGAGGAACCGGATAGTCGGTTCTCTCTCCAAAATGCCGATCTCTCTGGCGTACTGGAAGAATGCCCGCACTCCATCCAGATGCCATGGAGTCAGGTCATACGATATCGTCTGCCAGTAATCAAGCAGCGCCTCCCGACTCATCCACGTGTAATCAGTGCACTCTGAAGCCAATCTCTCCAATGATGAAACCGCAATTTCCTTTGCCTCAAGCAACTCAGCCCGGATACGTGCGACCTCCTTCGGTCTTCTGCCTACGACCTCATCACGTATCATCCACAGGGCGAAAACAAAAGGAAGCCCGGTAAGGGAAAACCAAAGCTCACCAAGATCGTATTGATACAGGTCAGGAAAGTTCAAACTCCATTTGAGCGCAGTATCGCCAATGACAAGAATCGCTCCACAGGCATTTTCCGGCACCGAACAGCCATCTATCACTACCGGCACAAATTTATTTGTGAATTGGTAAAATTTTTGAAAGATGATCTTGAGGAGCGCAACCGACGTCTCTGATTCAACCGTAAGCCCGATGGGCATGCGATCGAGTTCTTCAATAGGAAATCGGGAAAAAAGTTTGACGCTTTTCACCGTATTGATAGAGCTTATGGAAAGATTTGGAATGAGGCGCAGAGTTTCTGCTGATCTGGCATAGGCAATGGATGAGGATGGGCAGAGGTCAATTTCCCCGGACAACAGCATCTGGTTCAGTACCGCGGGAGTACCCCGGACAAATTGATAGGCGTTGCAATCAAAGTTCTTCTGTAGTGCTGAAAAAATGGGGATGCAGTTTGCATAATCTATCTGTCCGATACGCAGGCCCACCGGTTTTCATCCCCTTTCCCTCAAATGGTTGGTACTTTCAATCGAATTCTTCCAGTGCATCAGCATACTCTTCTGCTGAAAGCAGCATCATCAATTCTTCCGGATCATCCAATGATAGCACGACAATCCAGCCACTATCATACGGGTCTTCGTTAACAAGTGCCGCATTATCAAGCAATTCTTCGTTTAACTCCAGAACCGATCCGGTGAGCGGTGCATACAGCTCGGCAACAGTTTTTCTCGCCTCGATTGAACCGAATGAGTCCTCCTGCTGAAACTCATCGCCAACTTCAGGAAGTTCAACAGAGGTGATTTTACCCAATTCGTTCTGAGCATAGTCGGTAATTCCAACAACCGCCCGTGCCCCCTCAACCCGCACCCAAATATGCTCCTTACTGTATTTCAGCTCTTCCGGGAAGTCCATGTTACTCAAACACCATCCTTTCAAGGAAACCGGTATCCAGATTCCCTTCGATGAAGTCCTTATTGGTCAATATTCGCTTATGGAACGGGATCGTTGTTTTTATACCCTCAATAATATACTCATCAAGAGCCCGAAGCATTCGTCGAATGGCATCTTCCCTCGTATCGGCATGAACAATCAGCTTTGATATGAGTGAATCATAGTGGGGAAGCACGGTATACTGGTCATACACAAAAGAGTCGACACGAACTCCGAGCCCCCCAGGGGTATGGTACGAGGTAATCTTACCAGGACAGGGAGTAAACTTAAAGGGATCCTCTGCATTAATTCGGCATTCAATAGAATGACCGGTAATTTTAACGTCGCTTTGTTTGTAGCGAAGCTTCAGACCAGCGGCAGACCGAATCTGTTCACGAACAATATCAATCCCGGTGACCATCTCGGTAACGGGATGCTCCACCTGGATCCGGGTATTCATTTCCATAAAATAGAAGTTACCATCAGAATCCAGCAGAAACTCGATCGTCCCGGCGCTGTTATAATCAACAGCTTTGGCGGCGCGGACCGCGGCATCTCCCATAGCCGCCCGAAGTTGCGGAGTAAGGACAGAGCAGGGAGCCTCCTCCAGCAACTTCTGATGCCTGCGCTGTATCGAGCAATCCCTTTCACCAAGATGGATTACGTTGCCATGCTTGTCCCCCAGGACTTGTATTTCAACGTGGCGGGGCTGCTGGCAATATTTTTCTATATAGACCTCGGGGTTCCCAAAACCCGCCTGGGCTTCCGCCCTGGCAGTGGCAAATGCATTCGGGAGGGTAGCCGGTGAGTGGACAATCTTCATCCCCCTGCCGCCACCGCCCGCTGACGCCTTGATGATGACGGGAAAACCTATTTCCTTCGCGACCTTGACCGCTTCATTCACATCCTGCACAGCATCCTTGGTGCCCGGAAGAATCGGCACCTTCTGCTTGATCATTGCCTGTCGGGCACTGATTTTGTCACCCATCAGCCGCATACTATCGGAGGTAGGGCCAATAAATGTGATGCCGCAGTTCTCGCAAATTTCGGCAAAGGCGGCATTTTCAGCAAGGAAGCCGTATCCGGGATGAATGGCTTCAGCATCGGTCAGTTCTGCAGCACTGATGATGGCATTAATATTGAGATAACTCTGAAGGCTGGAGGCAGGACCAATGCAGACGCTTTCGTCTGCCAGCTTGACATGAAGAGAATCACTGTCCGCCGTAGAATATACGGCAACTGTCTTTATTCCCAGTTCCTTGCAAGCCCTGATAATCCGCAGAGCAATTTCACCACGATTTGCTATGAGTATTTTATGAAACATCCAATAATCTCCAATCGGGAGAGAGCATACTGCCTGTCTGGTATCAATTGAGGAAAAGAGCCGTGTATCCGGACGTTACAATGGCTCCACCAGGAACAGGGTCTCGCCATATTCGACCGGTTGCGCATTTTCCTTGCAGATTTTCACAATTTTGCAACGGAAATCCGCCTCAATCTCATTCATCAGCTTCATTGCCTCAACGATACAGAGAACCTGCCCCTTTTCAACAGTCTGACCGATTTCAACATAACAGGGAGAATCAGGTGACGGGGCATGATATATCGTACCGACAATGGGTGATGGTATGGCACGCAAAGTATCCGACTCTTGCAAGACAGGCGGCGTAGCCAGCTGCAACTCTGCAGCCGCAACCGGCGCGGTCATCGCCATTGGCTGATGCATCGACATTGGGTGGTGCATTGCCATTGGCTGAGGGGCATACTGTACCGTTTCAACACTTTTCCCTCGTTGAATCTTGATCTTTTCACCACCAGACTCCAGCTCAAAATCAGTGATATCGGTTTCGGTAACCATCTTTATGAGAGATTTGATATCCTTGATATCCATTTGTTTCTCCTTTTTGAATGTCCCAGCCGGAGCAGTAGGACCAGTATGCATAACGGAAGACATCTCTTCCGAAAAGTACTTTTAGAGCACCATTAAATCCTTTGGAACAGCAGACAGCAGGCGACATCCGTCAGGGGTTGCGACTACCAAGTCCTCGATTCTGACACCACCCCAGCCGGGAAGGTAAATGCCGGGTTCAATAGTAAAAACCATTCCCTCACGCACCACTTCCTCATTACGGAACGAAACGACCGGTTTTTCGTGAATATCAAGTCCGACACCATGCCCAAGTCCATGACCGAAAAAGTCGCCATATCCTTTTTCATCTATGTGATCCCGAGCAATCGAGTCGAGCCGCTGGAAAGTCACGCCCGGCCTGACAGCATCCAGTGCCTTATCGTGGGCATCTTTGACAATCTGGTATATTTGACGCTGCTTCTCGTTCGGTTCGCCAATTGCGACGGTTACCGTCTCGTCGGAATTATACCCATCAAGCAAGGCGCCGAAATCAATGGTAACCAATTCTCCTTGGCATATCTCTTTCGTTGTTGCCCTTCCATGGGGGAGAGCCCCTCTTTCGCCCGAGGCAACGATACAATCAAAAGCCGTATCATCAGCCCCGGCAGTGCGCATGGCAAACTCGAGGCGAAGGGCAATGTCTCTTTCCCTATCACCTGGCGTAAGGGTCTGCACGATGTCAAGTAAGGCTTTCGAAGCAAGCTTAGCAGTTTTCTCCAGATACTCAATCTCTCGAGAATCTTTGATTATCCGTAACAACGCTACTTCAGCACCCAACAGGACAAACCGGATGGTCGAAAGGTGCGCAACAAGTTCGTTATAGAATGAAACCGAAACCTTTTCAGCCTGAACGCCGAGTGACTTGATGTGCTGCTCTGAAATAACGGAAGCGAGAGTGTTTTTTTTCTCTCGAAACTCAATGACCGTACAACCTGTCGTCTCTGCTTTCGCCTGGGATGTATAACGGAAATCGATCAGGAGACTCATCTCATCTCCTCCCACAAGGAGAAGACCCTCACTACCGGTAAAACCTGAAAGATATCTGATATCCTTCATGTCCGAAATAAGGATGGCATCCATATCAAAACGCTGCAACAATTCCCTGGCTGCAGCGACCCTGTTTTTTAACACAAGCATTCCCTCTTTACAATCCTTTTTTCCCTGCTAAAATCGGCCAATCCACGAAATAAACGTGTCATTTTCCAGCCAAAACACGAAGGACTCTCAGAATCACGCTGTAGTCTGATCCTTCAGGAAAGTAACCAGAGCACGCAAGCCAAGAAGGTAACTGTCAGAACCGAAACCGGAAATCTGGCCTACCGCAACAGGGGCAATAAAACTGTGGCGGCGAAACTCTTCGCGCTTGTGAATATTCGAGAGATGAACCTCTACCGTTGGCAAGGCAACAGCGGAAAGGGCATCGCGTATCGCTACACTGGTGTGGGTGTAGGCCGCAGGATTGATGAGTATCCCTTGAAAATTCTCCCGGGAGGCTTGAATGGCATCAACCAGCGTACCTTCGGAATTGGATTGGATCACAGAAATAACACATTCCAATTCAGCTGCCAAATGCGTAAGGGAGGTGGTAATGTCGTCGAGGGTGGTGGTCCCGTAGACTTCCGGTTCGCGAGTTCCGAGGAGATTCAGGTTTGGTCCGTGAATAACTAATATCTTCATAGGAGTCCCAAGGTACAATGAACGCTGGAATTGAGATATTGATCGCTGGATTATGTCGCATGTGCGGCGGATACGCCGTGCCGATACGGACGATCTTACGAATGATTATTGCATCATTATTGGAGTATTTCCAGTATCCGGGTAGATTGTTGTCTCAGGACATATCGCCCCTTACCGTAATTGCCATCGTTGAGGATGGCAAGAATGACAAACAAATCATCGTCGAGTACTCGAATTATAACGCGGGAGACATCCGTATTGATCGCAATCTCTTCCATTGTTCCTGAACCGAGAACAACAACTGCTTTTTTGATTTCCTTGAGAACAGTGGCATATTCTACAGACAATACCTGCAGGTCGATGGGAGAAGCCTCGGTAATATATTCATCAAGCGGAATGCCATCATAGCCCATCACAATCGCACCGAGCGCGCCATCAACATTTTCTACAATTTCCTTCAATACATTCTTTATCGACATTCCTTTCGCCTCCTGACAGCATCAAGCCACAGTCCCAACAAACCCAAAACGTCGTCATTTTGCTCCAGTTCACGGGGAAACTGACTCATGGAATCTTCACCAGAGAGAACATTCTGCCTCAAACCCGCCGTTGGCAATTCCGTTTTTTCACAGAACGCAGCATCCGACCCACGATCAGATTCATTTTGCCGGCGAACCATCAACTGGCTGACCCGTTCTTGCAAAAGCTGGTTATCCGGATCTTTATGCAAAAGATCTGAATACACTTCCAGGGCTTTCTCGAAAAATCCCTGACCTTCGTACAGTTCCGCCAGGGTTACTGTTGCAAGCGGTACTATCCCCGCTTCAGCATCAGGGGACTCACCGGTCGTCAAAGTATGCTCGTCAGCAGTTGCCGGGACTTCGGCGACTTCATAATCGGCACAAGCTTTCGAGTCGTCAGATTCCAGGGAACTGGCTGGTTGCTCAGCGTCTGGCGTAAAATCAACCTCCGATTGTTCTGCCACAGTGGATTCTTCTGTTATAAGCAGCGCAGTGTCAGGTAAAGGCACGGCTTCCCCGGCCGGAGTAATCGATCGCCGCAATACCTCTAAAGCAAGAGCACTCTCCCTGTCTTCAGGATTAAAAGTAACCAATAGGTTGAGAGCTGTTTCTGCCGCAGAAAGGTTCCCTTCCTCATGATAGAGCTGACTGAGAATCCTTTGAGCAAGCAAGTTTTCGGGCGTTGCCAGAGCAACCTTCTCCAGGGCTATTTTGGCCTGTTCCCGATTGCCCTGCTCGAAAAGTGCGCGACCAAGAGCCATAAAGCCGCCGATGTATTCCGGGTGGGCTTCTATACCGCGATTTGCAACCGCGACAGCATCATCGAGCAGGCCTAGCTTACGGTACAACTCAGACAAAGGCGCAAAGCAATAGGAGCGCGAATCCTTTGACAGGAGATCTTCATATTTCTTGATGTCCGCCCAGAAAGAGGTCGATTCCTTTTCCATCCTCACACCTCCCCGTGAACAACCTGCAAGAGGAAGTCCCAGTCGGATACATTTTCAATAACGGAGTCACCTATTCCTTTATTGAAAACGAAGTTAATTCCTCGTGACCGCATTTTTTTATCTTTTAGTAAAGCCTGATAATATTCATCTACGGAAAAACTAACCAAATCAACGGGAAGACCAAGAGATTGAATCAGGTCAACAATAGCTTTTGTATCATGTTGGTCAGCATAGCCCTTCAACTCGGAAAGCCTTGCAGCCTGAACCATGCCAATGGCAACGGCTTCTCCATGGAGAAAAGTAGCATAGTTGGTAAGACGTTCAATTGCGTGAGCAAACGTATGTCCGTAATTGAGAACCGCTCGATAGCCACCTTCTTTTTCATCGCGTTCCACCACGGAAGCTTTCAGGGAACATGAAATTCTGATTACTTCCGTCAAGCAATCCATGTTGCGCGCGCGGAGAAGTTCACTATGATCGGCAATAAAGGCAAAAAAATCTCTATCACAGACCACGCCGTATTTTATGACTTCCGCCAAGCCACTACAATAGTCCCTTTCCGGAAGAGTGTTCAGGGTCGCAGTGTCGATAAGGACCAGACTTGGTTGATAAAAGGTACCGATAAGGTTTTTACCCAATGGATGGTTGATCCCGGTTTTACCCCCAACGCTACTATCAACCTGCGCCAACAAGGTTGTCGGAACCTGAACAAAAGGGATACCGCGCAGAAAGGTAGACGCGGCAAACCCGGTAACATCCCCAACTACACCGCCGCCGAGAGCAACAAGAAAAGAATCTCTACCCAGGCCGGCGTCGAGAAGTGCATCATAAATACTCGTAAGAGTTACAGAGTTCTTATGGGATTCACCATCAGGAATTTCAATCAGATGTGTGGCAAAACCGGCCTTAACGAGAGATTCCTTTACTGTCTCGGCATAAAAACTTCCAACCGTGGAATTCGTTACAATTGCGGCCGTGGAACCAAGCGCAAGTTCATTGCACATCTCACCCAAAGCAGGAAGGAGCCCGGTTCCTATTTGAATGGTGTAGCTCCTCTCTCCAAGGCTGACTAAAAGCTTGAGCAAATCATACACCTCTTTCCAGAAAAATCAGGATATCACGGGCAACATCTTCCACATTTTTTCCTTCAGTGTCAATTCTAATATCGGCCTCTGAATAGAATGATTCCCTCTCCATAAGAAGCTTCTGTATCTGCGGGAGGCTCTTGGCATCGCGCAGCAAAGGCCGTTCATCATCATCCTGAAGTCTCTGCAATATGGTGGCAGGGGATGCGACAAGATTTACTACCACGCCGAATTGTCTCATCAGGTCGCGGTTTTCCTTCATGATTACAGCACCGCCACCAGTGGAAACAACTCGTGAAGACTTCTGCAAAACATGTTTCAACACGGTTGATTCCACTGTGCGAAAATACCATTCACCGTTACTTGAGAAGATTGAGTTTATCGACCTGCCCTCTTGGGCAACAATGAGTGCATCAAGGTCACAAAAAGTAAAATTCAGTCGTGCTGCCAGCAGCTTTCCGACACTACTTTTGCCGGTCCCCATGAAGCCGGTCAGAATCACATTCATGGTCAGAATGTTTTCAGGTATTCAAGATACCCGTCGTAGTTGGAGTGTATTTCCGCTATGGAATCACCACCGAATTTTTCCAAGAAGGCATTTGCAATCTCAATGGCAACAACAGCCTCTATCACAACAGTCGCCGCCGGCACCGCACAAACGTCTGATCGCTCCACCGTTGCCTCTATCGGTTCATGGGTCGACAAATCCACCGATTTCAAAGGCGTGTAGAGGGTTGGGATTGGTTTCATCGCTGCACGAACAACAACCGGTTCGCCATTCGATATGCCACCTTCTATTCCTCCGGCATTGTTGGTTTTGCGGTAATAACCGCTGAATTCTCCCTGTGATAGTCGTGAAGAATCGTAATATATTTCATCGTGTACCAATGACCCGGGTCGAGCGGAAGATTCGAAGCCCATTCCGATTTCCACCCCTTTTATCGCTTGTACACTCATCACAGCCATGGCAATCCGCGCGTCCAGCTTCCTGTCCCAGTGAACATGGCTCCCTAATCCGACCGGAGTCCCGGATACGGCAACCTCGATAACTCCACCGACCGAATCTCCCGATTCGCGCGCCCGATCCACCAGTGTTTTCATGCGCGATTCAGCAGCCGGATCAAAGGTATAGAAATCTGAATTCAATGCTGAATTCTTGAGATTTTTCACCGATAAATCTGGAGCTGCTGCCGTAATACCGCCGATTGCCGATACATAACCAAGGACCTGGATTCCGAATTCAGCAAGCAATGCTTTTGCGACCGAGCCTACGGCCACCCGGACAGCAGTTTCCCGGGCACTGGATCTTTCCAGAATATTCCGAACATCCCGCTGTCGATACTTCATGACACCAGCAAGGTCTGCATGGCCGGGACGTGAACGGGTCACCCGTACTTTATCATCGCGTGCCGATTCACTGGCAGACATGATCTCCTTCCAGTTTTCCCAGTCACGATTTCGTACCACCATGGTGACGGGAGAGCCGATCGTCTCTCCCCAACGAATGCCGGAAAGGATTTCAACGGTGTCCTTTTCGATCTGCATTCGTCCACCACGTCCATAACCACCCTGCCGTCTGGCAAGGTCACAATTGATATCAGCTGCTGATATCTTCAGGCCGGCAGGCAATCCCTCAAGTATCGCTGTCAGTTGAGGACCATGTGACTCGCCGGCAGTCAAATAACGTATCATTTCCTTTGCTCCATTTTCGGATTATTACCTCAATAGTTCTGCTACAATTGCGATTTCGTAGCATAATAGAAAAATCACCAAAAATACAGTACCAAAACAAATGCCAGGGAATACCCTGGCATTTGTTTGAAACTATTTTCTGGATCTATTTCTGAATAAATCAGAGAGAAGCTGCTCCTTTACGGGGCGGGAGGGACATACGTCACGAGGGTAGCTTGCGCAGATACCTTCGTACCCAGGTTATCCGTCACCTCAATTAATACCGTACCGGCAGCCTCACTTGCCCTGGTAAGAACTATACCGCTTGCACCAGGGACAGCTGTTACCAGTCCTGGAACAGATTGTGTTACCACAAAACTATATGGTTTCGCGCCGCCGGAAACAGTGAATGTCTTAGTAGTACCGATTCCTTCCGAGTCAGCAAACGTCGCGGAAAGCGGTGTAATTTCCAAGGTACCCAGGGCAGCCACTTTCTGCGTAGCACTACCGATGAGATTGGCCGAATTGGCAACACAATGCACTGACCGTTCAAAGTTTACTTTGGGAACAGAATAAGTCACGCTCAAAATACCGGAATTATTAAAGTTAGTCGCGACATGATCGATTATATCGCCATCCACTGTTACGGTGTAGTTAATGGGAACTCCGATCAGATCAGTCTTCAATGGATGTGTATATTGAATGGTGAAGGTAACATTACTCGAGGAATCGGTAGCGACTTGAGAACCAGTGACGGTTACCGCCCCATTCAATCCACCGGCCCCATCATTTCCACCACCGCAACCAGCAATACCAAGAGTACAAACCATGAGAAACAAAGCTATTATTCGCGACATTGAACAGCACCTCCCCTTAGATAATATCAACTTACAATTTTGGGCGTTATGAAGATCAGCAACTCACTTTTATTTTTTTGCTGGTTGTTCGATTTAAACAGCCAGCCAAGCAGCGGGATATCCTTCAAGTACGGCACGCCACTATCGGTAGACGTATCGGTATCAACATAGATCCCGCCAATGACCGTTGTCTCGCCACTCTTCACCAGCAACTCGGTTGTGGCTTCTTTTTTATTGATCGGAGGGGCAACACCGGTTGCAGCACTACCCGCGGAATTATTCGAGGCCTTAATCTTCATCGAAACGCTGCCGTCGGCAGTGATATGGGGCGTAACCTCTAACGTCAAGGCAGCCTCAACAAATTCCGTCTTGGTTCCTTCCGCGGAAACAGTGGAATACGGGATCATTTGGCCTTGAGAGATTTTCGCGGACTTATTATTCAAGGTAACGACCTTTGGTGTGGAAATGATTTTTACCTGGCCAGCTTCAGCAGCGGCTGAAAGTCTCAGGTCAACCTGTACATTACTGGTCAATTTACCGAATGAAAGTCCGAGCGCTCCTCCCGCGGCAGAGGCAGCTGGTAGCCCGACCGAGGACGCAACGTTCGTTACAATACCACCAAATCCGGTATCAAGGCTGTTAATCCCGAACATGGAGGCAGAACCGTCTCGGTAATGAATGCCCCACTGGATACCGAGATCCTGGGTAAATGAGGAACTGGCTTCAACGATCCTGGCCTCGATAAGCACCTGTTTTTCGGGAATATCAAGGGCCTTTAACAAACTGGCCATTTTTTCAATCGCAGGTTCGATATCCGTTACGATAACCCGGTTAGTACGGCTGTCGACCGAGATCGTGCCTCGCTCACTTTTGAAGGACTGAAACTGCCCGGCTATATCACCTACCGCGGCAAAATTGATATCGAATATTTTGGTACGAAGTTCAAGGGTTCTTTCATAGGCACGTCTTGCCGAAAGCTCTTCATCGGCAAGCGACATTATTTTACCTATGGGCCGAATCAATACGATATTTCCATCCTGCTTCATGCCCAAACTCTTGGTCTCGAGGATAACGTCCAACGCCTGGTCCCAAGGCACATTTACCAGCTTGATGCTGATGGTCCCGGAAACGTCATCACCAACCAGAAAATTCAGATTACTCACTTCAGCTATGAGCTGAAATATCTTTCGAATATCAGCATCTGCAAACTCAAGGGTTACTCTTTTGCCGGTATAGACTTTCTTGTTTAATCGCTTGTCAGTTACGTCAGGCTGGTAAAGCTGTTTTTGTGCTACCGAACTTATCGTAACCGGCTTAGTAGAAGGTACTGGTGTTTTCGCAGCAGAAACTATCACAGGAACTCGCTCAGGAGCTAGTGCAACCGGCATGTCTGTCTGCGGGGGATTCGTGACTTCCAGGAGATAAACATCTCCTTTCTTTTGGAATGAGTAAGGTGCATCCTCGCGAAGTGCAATCTGGATCCTGGTATCCTGATGCCCTCCAGACTTGACTTGATAAGGGGTGATTTTCTTGACGACACCAGGAAAAGCACTCGTATCAAAAGGTCGTTGCAAATGTTTCGGCAGCAGACACTTTGAAAAAGTCAGCATCAATCCATCAGAAATCCTGGTGGGTCCTTTGACATCACAGTCACCAGACAAGGACACCGCAACACGCGAAACCCCGTCAAGCACCTGGAAATCGACAGCTTCAACAGAAGCGGCTCCTTTGACAGCCGGCTTTACCCTTGCGGCCACTGGCGTGGGAACTTCGCTGGATGGTGACGTGCGTTGTTGTACGGAAGCGGTTTGCTGCTCTTTCACGCGCAACAACAATCCATCTTCCATTTTTTCAAGGGAAAATGCAGGAAAAACAGTTCGCTGCGAATCCAGAACGATTCTGACCTTGTCAGGATAGGTGCCGAGGCGGGCATTCTCTATACCGAAAGAGTTAATGGGAACTGATTTGTCGGTAAGTGCGTTCTTTACCTTATAGAGATCTATTACAAGTCGTTCTGGTTTAGACAATTGAAAGTACTTATATTTATCAACCTTCATCCCTGTATGAATCACTATCCCGTTATTTGTCACATCCAGATTACTCAGCGTTGCCTCGGAGAAGATTGGCCGCGTCCCTCCCCTTTTTGTATCGGCAGGCGGAGTTGTTACTGTCGCGTAAGAAGAGTCGTCCTTATAAACCTGAGTCAGTGCCACAGGGACGGTAGTAACGGGGGCTGGCGGGGTTGCATTCGCCTGGTTTGCAGCAGATGGGGATACATCGATAACTCCCGTATCCTGCGCCATAGATGGTGAATCTGGAATGCTGACAACCAGCTTGTTCCGGTCATTCGGGTCACTTGCAACGATGAACTCAATTTCTTTCGAGGTTTCAATGGTTAACCTAACGAAAGAACCACCACTCAAATCAGTACTTGAGAGTTCCATCTTCTTTATCAACGAACCAGCTGCAAGTTGCGGCACGATAGCTGTCCCAGGGTCAGTCTGAGAAAGATCCAGAACTGTCCGATAGGGACCCTTGAGAGAGTATGAAGTGTACGTCAAGGGTTTATCAGCAGAAATTTCAATTTTTGTCTGCTGTCCCTGACCAGAAACAGTGATATCACGGAGAATCACCATAGTGCTGCCGGTCACACTATCCTCTTTAACGGAATAGGCATTTTGTGCACACCCGGACACCAGAAATAGGCTCATTACTAGCAGAAGCTTGATTCTATTGATTGCAGTGAATGCTCTCATCCGTGAATCTCCTTATTCTTTCTTGGGCAACATAAGCTTTGTCGTATTCTTCCGTAATTTACCTGATTCATCACGATATTGTTCAAACACTTCAATGTAGGTTGCAGTAATTTTTGTTATTTTACCCTCATTACGGCCAATCTCCATACCGGCCTTGACAACGTAAGGTTTCCCCGTGGGGTCTACAATCAATGCACTGTTCTGCTTGAGGCCGATGATAATGCCCTTGACACTGAATTGGTTAAGATCGTAATTCAGTATCGGGATGATTTGACCGTACCGATTCTTTTTCGGTGCCAAAGGACCCTTGGATGCAGCAACATAGGCCTTAAAAGGGTCCTTCTTTGTCGTAAAATCTACCGTGGCAGCTGCTGGTGCAACAACCTTCGATGAAGAAAGCGGCTGTTGAATCACCGGCTTTATTGCAGTTGGCTTCTTTGCCTGTGGTGTCGCCTTTGGCGGCGACTCTTTTTTCCCACAGCCCAACAAACTGAGAGAGGTCAAGGCAAAGAAAACCGTGAAGAATACAACCTTACTTTTTTTGTTTCTTATCATTTTTCTGCTCGTCCTTTTCCAGAAAACGGAATGTTGTGGCAAGGCAGGTTACTTTCAACGACGTTCGATCACCCGAGCTTTTAATATCAGAGAAACTGACATTGCTGATATTCATGATCCGAGGCAGATTACCCACTGCGGCAAAGAAGTTTCCGACGCTGCTGAAAGTCCCTGATACGGTAATATCAACGGGTACGGCAGCATAGAAATCTTTCGGCTCTTCGGGCCGGGGGCGGAATACCAGAAAATCAAGGCCTGACTTCTTTCCTTCATCAGTCACACTGGTCAGAAGTCCCGGTATTTCCTTCTCATTCGGTAATTCGGTTAGGGCGGCAGCTAATTGCCGATTCAATTGCTCATATTCCTTCAGCAGAATTGGCAACTTTGCGGCAAGTTTTCTGTCCTCCTGGACCTTTTGCTGCAGGTCAGCTAATTTCTCTTCCAGACCTTTCAATTCCTTATATCTCGGTTGAATCAGAAAAAAGAAAAGCAGCGCACCTTCCGCTAGAAGAAGAATAATCAATAAAGCAATTTTTTGCTTATTCGGAAGCTTTACAATCCTATCAATTCCAAGATCCATAATATATCCCCGTTACGAATGTGGGTACCGCATACAGACTTCCAGCAATTACCCCTGTGGAGTCTCAAGGCTAAATCTAAGCTCAAATTTCTTCAATTTCATTCCTGAAATTATGACCTGCTCTGAAACGATCAGCTCGACATTCTTAAAATCGGGCGACACTTCTAATCGTCGCATAAAATCAGCAATAAGTTCCTCGTTAAAGGCAATCCCGTTTACTGTCACTGATGCCCCACTTTCGGCATAGCGAGTCAACCAAAGTGTATCGGGAACCGATTGACTGATGGTAAGCAATCTGTTAACAGGACCGGTTTTTTCTCTTCGTAGTTGAGTTAGAACGTTCAGCTTTTTGGTAACGTCCGCTTTAAGCTTCTCCAGTTCCTTTATCTTTCCGATCTTTACTTTTAACTCGGCTAACTCCTGCTCGGCCCTGCTTATCTCCGTTTGGGTGGAATTGATGCGAATAAGGTAATAAGAATAAGCACCCAAGGCCAACAGGAGAACAAGTAGTAGTGTACCTGCAAGAATAACTACCTGTTGCCGTACCGTCTCTTTCCTTTTGGCCGCTCTAACGGGTAATAGGTTTATCTTTATCATTTGTCCCCTAACCTCCTCATTGCCAGTCCGGCTGCAACTGCAATAAACGGACTTATTTCCTGAAGGTATTCAGGGTCAAACTCTTTTTCATTACAGAGAATCTTCTGCAAGGGGTTTAACAATTCCACCGGCATACCAAGCCGCTGGCTAACGGCGTCAGCAAGCCTGGCTACCTTGGCGCAACCTCCGCTAAGATAGACCTTCCCAATTTTCTGGTCTTCTGCAGTTGAATTATAAAAATCAAGAGAACGATGAATTTCTAACGAAAGGGTTTCATTGACACGAGAGATTAATTCTGTCAAACGTGCCTTGTCGGGGAAGTCAGAAGTTATTTTGATATGCTCGGCATCTTGACTGCTCACGGCAAATTGTCTTTGAATTTCTTCCGTATAAAAATTCCCACCCATTTGCACATCGCGCGTAAAGAGAGAAACCCCTCCCTTTACGACATTCAAATTCATAATACTGGCACCGATATTTATCAGTGCCACCACTTCATTTTCAGAGGGAGTATAATTTAGTTCAAAGATATTCTGCACCGCAAAGGAGTCCACATCTACAACTACCAGTTTTAATCCTGCTTCGTTAAAAACAGACACATACTCGTTGATTATTTCCTTTTTGCTTGCAACGAGAAGAACCGTCATTTTCCCGGTTGCAGAAAGATCCGAATCGAGAATTTCAAAATCCAGATTCACATCATTAATATCAAAAGGAATATACTGTTCTGCCTCCCAGGCTATCTGGTCTTCCAGTTCCTCGGGAGTCATTGCCGGGAGTGATATCTTTCGGATAATTACCGAATTACCCGAAATCGAGCAAGAAGCATCCACCACCTTGGCTCCCAAACTTTTAACCAGGTCGCGAATTGTCTCAACAATAGAAGTCGTATCCATCAAACTATTGTCGACAATTGCCTCGCTGGGTAACGGCAGGATACCGGCATTTTTCAGCGAATAGCTGCCTTTTTGCTCGGAAAGCTGTACCAGCTTAACGGAACTTGATCCTATGTCTATTCCGACAATTTCCCTGCTTTTCATAAAGAGCATGGTTGAGTCCTGTCCCTAGTAATCCGTAAAAACCTTGTCTTTGTCGGCGAGTGTGAACCCGAGTGCGAAGATGATTTTTCTCTTCGTCTCCATGCGGCACACCTCACCTCGCTCAATGCGATCAATGGTTGCAGCAGAAACGCCTGCCAAACGAGCAAGTTCCATTTTGCTCACTAATCTTTCTTCTCTTATCTTCCTGACATTATTATTGTGCTTCATGTATATAATCCTTATAGAAGGGATTTTTAATGGAATTTACAACAATTCACACAAATGTCAAGATAATTTCAGAAGTTCACAGTAATTAGTTTAAAATTGTAATTACATATAAAATCATACCTTTAAACATATCGTTTCTAAGGTCCTAAACACACTAGACAACCTTGGAAAGTAAATCCACCGGTACTGTGCACATGCACGATTTTCAGCGAATGGCTCGGCAGTACAATTCATCCGATGGTTATTGACGTATCGTCAGTAAGCATACATTACTGAAACATTTGCCTTTTCTAATGGGTTTTGTTTTCTCTCACCCTGTATTTCGACCCTGTAAACGTAGGGATAATGAGGTACGGTGACCTGGCCTCCCTCCGTAGTGGATCCACCTTCCAAGGAAAGTGTACTTGTGTCGGAATTGCCGGCCATAACGACTGTTTTCTGAGTCGCACCATCAAGTACGAGAAATTTTCGCTCCATGGTATCGACAATCTTTGTATAAACAATATATGGTGAACCGGATGCCGCATTTAATTCAAATGAAACATCCGGTGTATCTTTCGGATTAAGTGTCACATCCGCGCAAGCGGAACTCCATTGTGTCCGTGGCAAGGTCAAACGTTCATGCATACACGTGGAGACTGTTGCATTCGAAGCCAAAGAACCCATTGTTGTCTTGAGGAAATCGGGAAACGTCGTGCCGGTATGCACAATCAGATAGTCATTATAGCCAAATGATGCATTAATAATATCCTTGACCATTATTTCAGTTCCACCATAGGTTGCGTCCAAAGCAGTTCTGTAACTCTTGAGAGCACCCGAGCTTTGTATTCCGACTGTAATCATATAAAGAAGAGACAGACACAGCACCAGAGATAGTGCCGTGAACATCAAAGCAGTTACTAATGCAACACCCTTTTGGTTTCGGATACACCTCATATAAAACCTCTCAGACGAAATTAACGCTGGTTACTGACTAGATTCTTAGGTCGTACAATAAGACGATAGAGTTTCCAACGAAAATGCCTCTGTTCTGCCGACAGCGCGTAGGCTGGGCGTGTGAGACTGGCTCCACAATCGATAGAACCCGCTTCAGCGGATCTGCATTCTTTGCCGACTAGAATTGTAGAGGTCGGAAAAGTATAGGTCTTCTCACGCCTCCCCTCTTGCGCAAGGATATATAGCTTGATAACCTTCAAATGCTCTCGAATATTTCTCGGGACCTTGCCGGGATCCCCACTATCAGCGGTAAGCCAGCCTTTAATCAACGCACCTGCGCCGGCAGGCGAAGAGGAAACAGTGCCATCCTGGGCAGGAAGAGATGTATATGCATCAACTGTATTGGCAAGGCCCTTCTCGGATGTGTCCCATCCAAGCACAACCTGCATATCTGCAACACAATCAAGCAGAGGCATATAGGAATATATCCCGCCTGCATGGTTTATTAAAGCTTTATAGAGGACGCCTGTATTTTCAGCGCAAAAAGATGGTGGTTTCGGCGTCCCAACCGACGAATAATTTACGAAATAGTCGGCTCGATTAAAAGGCATGCGAGGGGTCTGCCCGGCAGCCGTTATGCCATACAACAGGTGTGTTTGCTGGTCTGTTTCCGGCAAAAACGCGCCATCAATGGTCCCGTCGGTTTTATAATCAAAAGAATAAGTACCACCCGAGTTCTCGACAAGAACATGGTCATCCGTTTCGTCATTGAAATTTGTCCGTATTGCAATCACCTTGTCATCGTTCTGGAGGTTAAGGGAAGGCCAACTGACAGGACGTGATTCCC
>Ga0351904_1037_pt1:5000-28526 | contig 28526 bp, 33 predicted proteins | sample BONcelHT113001E3_FD_205826 | JGI IMG/M metagenome (GOLD analysis project Ga0351904, IMG submission 205826) | Enriched cells from coal bed in the Powder River Basin, Montana, United States - BONCAT cells T11 rep1 HSBNCT.T11.300.1.E3 ...
TGTTCTTTTTTCTCAATATCATCCAGAAGTTTCTGGAGTTTTTCATATTCTGCACGAGTTTCCAGACGGGTGACTCTTTCATTGATTTCACTGTGGATGAAACCTACTTTTTGCATCATTTTTGATGTTTCTCCCCTAATCTCTGAAAGTCTTTCTTGCTGGTCTTTGGGGAGTGGTATAACATTTTCCATTAGTCTTTTGGATTCCAGATCACGCTCAACCAGTTCGATTTTCTTTATTTCTGCCTGTTTTTCAAGGAATATTACATTACTCTGAGCTTCTCTAACCCTTCTCCATTGCATTGCGATAACTATTACTGCGACAAGTGCTATCACCGCAATAATAAGCAAAAAAATATTTTGTGGAATGCTTATAGTGTCTGCCATATTGTATTCCCCCTTATCTATTAATTATTACAGTACATATATAAATCTAATCTATAAAAGGCATTTTCAGAGCTAAATTCGGGTATTAAATACTGACACTCTTAAAAACGTTTTAAATCAGCAAGATTTAACCCCTGTCGAACCCATACGTTTAATTTGAGCCCTTAAATACCTTAAACCTTTTATTGACTTCTCATATGAAAAGTACATATAATATATGGGTTTTATATAATTAATGCTTTGTTATTTTAAGTTCATCTGAAGTGATGGAATTATACTTGACCCCTAATCAGTGAGGGAGTCTGAGAAGAATTATAGGTATCGAATTACAATAAAATAATTAAGACGCGTTAATTGATGGAATTTAAAATTATAAGATTGTTAGATTAATAATACAGTTCTAGGTGTGATACCCATGATCGACATGTACCAAAAAGCGGGTAAAATTGTAAAAGATGTTAGAGAACTGGCAGTTAATGAAGTTCATGAAGGAATGGAAGTTTTAAGTCTGATAAACCTCATTGAATCGGAAATTATAAAAAGAGGAGGTTTTCCAGCTTTTCCATGTAATATATCCATAAATGATGTCACTGCCCATTACACCTCACCTACAGGTGATGACACCACCCTTAAAGAAGGAGATCTGGTGAAAATTGACTTAGGAGCCCATGTTGATGGTTTTATTGCTGATTCAGCAATCACCGTGATGATCGGCTCAGGGGAAGGTCCTTACAAATCTGGAGATAAACTTTACACCACCGAAAAACAAGTGGAAATGATAGAAACAGCTAATCATGCCCTTGAAGTTGCCATAAGTAACATAAGGGCCGGTGCTGAGCTTGGTAAAATTGGTGAAGCTGTGGAGGATTACGTGAAATCCCAGGGTTATTTAACAGTAGCCAATCTAACCGGCCATAGCATGGATCGATGGATTCTGCATTCAGGATTATCCATTCCTAACATTAAGGAAAAAAACCATCACCGAATAGAAGAAGGGGATGTTCTAGCCATAGAACCTTTTATAACCGATGGTATTGGTTTGGTTGGGGACATGAAAGATACTTTTATATTCAGATTCCTCCGTGACCGACCTCTACGCCTGGCTCCCGCCAGGAAGTTACTTGATATAATAAAAATGAAGTATGCTAGTCTTCCTTTCGCTCAAAGATGGTTGAAGGAAGAACCAGGTATACGTCAACTTAATCCCGCTATGAGGCAACTTATTTCCTCCAGGGCAATCTACCCATACCATGTCCTTCGTGAGAAAAGTGGTTGCAGAGTAGCTCAGGCCGAGCATACGGTTATTGTTGAAGGGGATGGATGTACGGTTATAACTGAATAGAATAAAGTAAGAATAAATTTAGAGATTATGGTGGATTTTTAGAATTCACCAGATCAAATCCATCATTATCCCCGCCTTCGAAAGAATCGCAGACATCATCAAATGAATCAGTTATAAAATCATCTAAGCCATCGAAAACATCTATATCGAATAAATCAATGGAATCATCAAAATCGGACAAATCTTCTTTCTTTCCAAGCACTCTTCCTCGGAGCTAACCATTTAAGAATTATTCTAAGAATTTAGAGATTCCAAATAATTTAAGGATTTTTGGGTTTTATCAACCCCCTCTTCCTCTTCATTTTCGTGGAATATCTTAAAAGATTCTTCAAAGAAATACTGAGCATTTTCAACATCATTCTGTTCCTGGTACACTAATCCAATGTGATAAAGTGCTTCGGCCATGTTATGATAATCATCTATCTTTTCGGAGTATTCATAAGCAATTTTGAAATAGGCGAAAGCTTTTTCATAAACTCCGCGCCTAAGGCTCATTACACCTTTAGAAATTAATTTAGATGGTCTATTCTTCCTTTCCTTAGAATGAACGTTATAATACAACATCAACATTCCAGCATATGCTAAAAACATTGCCCCAATAATCAAATAAATCATTTCCATTTTAATACTCCCCCATCACTTATAACTTAATTCTGTCATTACTCCTCCTAAGTTTTTCCCTTCACCCTACAGTATGTCGTAACTGAAGCGCACTTCAACATACCCTAACATTTCTATTGGATAGTTATTTAGATCGGTAATATATTTAGATCGTTAATATTCTTAGAAAAACTGGAAATAGTGTAGTTATAAAGTTAAAGCTCGACCTATTCTTTTTCAGGTCAGGATGATGATAAAAACTAATGAATAATTTTCTATTGTTGATTTATTCCAAAAAAATAGTAAAAATAGGGATATTATCCCTATACATTAGCTAATGGGTCTTCTTTTTCACCGCTGCCTTTGAAAGGTACAGGTAGGCCCATGGCCTTCCGTTCATCAATGACTTTCATGGCTTTGGTTTTCTTGTCAGTTGCCAGTTTTTCAAGTAGACCTAAACCTGGTTTCACATCATCCATTGGTTTGGTTTCAATGACTCCAGCTTCAACAGCCTGTTTGAATATGGTATCTCCAGCATCGGTTCTGACGAAGACAGTGGACCAGCCATCTGGTGTTCCCACTGAACCGGTTGATACATCAGCTAGTTCTGCGACGTAGTCGAGGCAGACTTTGCATCCGCTCTGTTCGTATCCATGGGTTTCTTTGAGTGGTATGCTGAGTAATTCGTCAGCAGTTTGGATCCAGAATTTTCCTTTACCAATATCCATTTTTTCCACTAGGTCAAAGTCAACTCCTGCTTTTTCTGAGATGAAAGTTCTCAGAGACTCGTATGGGAAGTTTTCCATACAGAAAATACCCAACATCAAGGCGATTTTGTCTGCTAAGAATCTTACACCGAATGGGTAGGATTGCATTTTCCTGATTCCCATGCTCTGGCAGGGGATGGCTACGGTTCCAACTTTTTCTAGACCGTACTGTCGGACTGCTTTTTTAAGCATCCAGACGTTTGGGGAGAAGGTGTATTTGGTTCCAGCGGCGGCCAGTATCTCATCTGAGGACATGGCTACCATTGGTTCTGGTTTCCACATGACATCGGTTGGTCCGGCTACTACTGCACCATCAATGAGTTTTTCATCCAGGGCGTAGCAGAATAAACCAGATACTATCCCTCCGTCTTGGGCTATTTTTTGGATCTGTTTGTCAGTTGATCTTGCTGCAACAACTTCTTTGTAGGTTCCTAATACCATTTTTTCACCTCCTATAACCCTAAATCCTGGTTGATCCTTTCAGCAGGCCACCAGCTTCGTGGGCACTGCACGTAGCAGACACCACATTTAATACAGCGGTCGCTGTTTATTTCAGGTCTTCCGTTGGTCATACTCACAGCTCGGGTTTGACAGGCCATGGCACAGGTTCCACATCCAATACATAATGCTTGGTTCACTACTTTCAGTTGCAGGTCGCAACCACATGCTTCGGTGTAACCAGCCATATCCATCATTGGCTGTAAATAATCCATATCACCGTTTAAGACAGCTACTACTGTCTTGGCGATTATTTCTGGTGATGGTGGGCAGCCAGGTATGGCCAGGTCCACTTTAACCAGGTCTGCGATGGGTACGAATGATTCGTGGTTTGGCTGTGCTTGCTGTCCTCCTCGGGAGTATCGGGTGAAACAACCAGTTGCTGCGCAGGACCCAAAGGCCACTACTAAGCCTGCTTTTTCACGTACTTCCTTGAGTTCATGTAAACTGTGTTCATCTTGCAGACACACAGATCCTTCAACCAGGGCTATGTCCATTTCAGGCATTTCCCACAGGTCTACCAGGGTTTGTCCGTAAACTATATCCACCATTTCAGTTAGTAAAGGTGCTAGGATGTCGTAGTTCTCGGTTAACGACATTCCATCTCCGGTACATCCACTTAGGTGAATGTATCCTATTCTTGGTTTAGCTTTTTCTTCAGCCACTTTTTCAACCTCCTCTTGTGAAGCGTTCTTGTCAGGTTTTGCCTCCATTCCAAAAAACGATTTGATTCGGGCTAATATTGACATCAACTAACCCCTATTTCTTTTAATATCATTTCAATGGCCTTGGGAATGGCATCTTCCACACTTTTGCTTAACCCCATTTCAACATCGGGGGCAGAGATATGTTCTGGCTTGCACCCAATTACCATGACTTCACAGATATCTGCTAAATCATGTAATGGTTCATTAACCGGCCAGGAATGCACGTTTTCATAGGAACCTTTGGGTATTTCGTCAATACTGAATTTACGGACTGTACCTGGATCTGCATCAAACTGTACTACATCCACCACTATCATCTTCTTCCATTCTTCATGAGGCAGGCTGAAGACAAAATGAGGACCGCCAGTGCCAGCATCCAGTATCATCACGTTCTCTGGTAGAGGTTTTTCCTTAGAGTATTCTCCAAGTGCTTTTATTACTTCTGGTCCGAATCCGTCATCCGCAAAAAGGATGTTTCCGCATCCGACCACTATTATCTCTGCACTGTATGGCATGCTTCTCCCTAAATCCTGACCATCTCGTTTTTGAGAATGCTCCTGTCTTCGTCGTCAATTACGATCATGTGAGTCGCACAGGACAGACATGGGTCGTATGCTCGGATAACATGAGGTCCGAATTCATGGTGGAATCCTTCGGTGGCTGGTCCCATAGTGGGTATGTTCCAGGTGGTTGGTACCAGACAGCTGTAGAACTGAGTTTTACCATCGGCAACTTGGGCCATGTGAACATCCATTCCACGTGGTCCTTCAATAGCACCAACTCCCAGTTTATTGGTTCCAGTTACATTAAAATCAGCCATTACAGGTGCTGATGTGTCCAGTTCACCTAAAATATCTATGGCTTTAGATAGAGCTGTTTTCATTTCTAATGCTCTGGCTACGTGCTGAGCCACTACACCTTTTTCCTTGAAATCACCATATACAGATGCCCTTGCTCTGGGACCTACTTCCACATTTCTTCCATCGTACAGAGGGATGGTTGAGCAGGCTCTCTTGGCTACTTCTGGGTCATCATACCAGCTTTCTGGCATTATTTCTGTGAATCTGTCTAGATCGAAGTTATCCCTGTCACCGTATAATACGTCAGTGGCGAGTGTTGGTGCGTTAGTTACACCTAATCCTTCCGGGAATCCTTTGTCTGCGACTAAACCAATGATTAATTCGACGTGTGCGTCTAATTTTGGTTTGAGTTGTTTTAATCTTGCGTAAAGTCTTTTTCTTGCAACTTCACTTATGTTACTGGCCATTCCACCGATCCTAACATCGGATGGGTGTATACCTTCTCCGGCAACCATGTCCACCACGTACTGGGCAGTTTTTCGAATCTCGGAAACTGATTCAACCGCAGTGGTAAACAGGTTTTCCGGTACAACATCCGGAGCTATCAGGAACTGGTGTATAGCGTGGCTGTTTATGTGATGGGCAGCAAGGGTAAGTTCTCTTAACTGTCTAGCTGCTTTTGGTATTTCTATACCTAATGAATCATCCATAGCTTCTACTGAAGCCAGGGTGTGAGGTATAGGACATACTCCACAGATCCTTTGCACCATTACTGGGGCAGTTTCTGGAGCTTTCCCTGTCACCATCTTTTCTAAACCTCTAACAGGAGTAATACTAAAGTATCGGCCTTTGGTTACTATTCCTTCATCATCTACTTCCATGACCAACTCTGCGTGTCCTTCCTGTCGTGAGGTTGGCGAGATAACTATCTTTTCGCTCAAATGTATCACCTCTTAGTTTTTATAAGAACATCAATATCTCTAACTTTTAAATAATATTATAAGCTTTTCTTTAAAGATCAAAATGAAAAATATAAATACCATTAGAGACTTAACTATTAATTCATATAATTAAAATCAGGAAATTGAAATAAAGGCTAAATGGTGGTTCTTTTTATCTGAAAATATTATTAGATTTTAAGACGATTAGTATAAAACATAGAATCAGATCTTCAAAATCTTAATATAAGATTAAATCATTATATAGAACCAGATTGATAATAAGACAAAATATAAATTCTTAAACTAAAAATAAAAAATTGAATAATAAATCCAATACCTAATCCATAAAGAGGTGAGCTGATGATAGACTCCAAAATTCTGGTATCCGTGGTCATAGTATTATTGATAGGTGTAGCTGCTGCCGGTTACCAGATATCCAGCCAGACTCCCGGACTATGGCAACCAGTGACATCAACTAACCCTGACACAAGTCAACAATCAAGTTCAGCCACTGGAACTGATTCCGGAAACCAGCAAAGTTCTGCATCCAGTGTTTCAACATCTACCAGCCCGAAAACCAGTGCATCGGGAAGTGAAACTGTTAAAATTTCAACTTCCGAAGCTAAAACCATTGCACAGAAATACATTCTTCAAGACGGGGCTACTGCCGGAACCCCTAAACTGATTACATCCAATGGTAAAAAGATTTATTTAGTGCCAGTGATGATGAATGGTAATCAGGTAGGTGAAATCTACATTGATCCCCAAACTGGTGCGAATTTAGGAGGAGCAGGGGGTGCTCCCTGATGGTTAAAATGGTGGAAACTGAAGTAGAATGTTGTAAAATAATATCAAAAGACGTAGAAAATGCAACAGTCATTGAAGGATCTCCTGAACTGGGGCTTATCGGCAATATAGTGGGATGGCTTCTGGTGGAAGAGCTTAAAATGGAAGAAATTGGACATATAGAGTCTAAGTTTTTCCCCCCGTTAGCAGTTCTTTACCGTGGAGTAGCCATACATCCCTTCAGAATTTATAGCGCCGATGACGTGGTACTATTCCTATCAGACTTTGTGGTTCCACCAAATGTCACTTACGACATGACCAATGCCATTGTGGAATGGATGAAAAAGAATAACAGTAAAGAACTCATCACCCTAAATAGTATCGCTGTCCGTCAAAAATCCAATGGAGTTGCAGCTGCTGCTAACTCTTTGGAAGGTTTAAAACGATTAGGAGAGCTTGATCTACCCATACTTCCCTTTGGAAATATAAACGGATTATCAGGAACTCTCCTTACACGTACTATTGCCAGTGACATTCCGGCCTCATGCCTGTTTGCCGAGGTCCTGAATCAGTATCCTGATCCACGTGCAGCTGCCAGTGTAGTGGATGTTTTAAATAGGATGTTGAACATAGAGGTTAACTCCGAGCCACTTTTGAAAGAAGCCGAAGAGATAGAGTCAAGACTTAAGGAACTGGCTCAGGCTGTTCAAGGCGAAGGAGAATCACCTGCATACAGTTAAATTCATACGGGCCCGTAGCCTAGTTGGATAGGGCGTCGGACTTCTAATCCGAAGGTCCCGGGTTCAAATCCCGGCGGGTCCGTTACTTGTACCCTTTTTTAATTGAATACCCCGATAGGTAGGATATTGTAAAAGTACTGTGAAAAAGAGAATAAAATAATAATTAATTAGTATTTCTTTAATAATGAATGTGGGCCCGTAGCCTAGCCAGGATAGGGCATCAGACTCCTAATCTGAGGGTCCCGGGTTCAAATCCCGGCGGGTCCGTTGAATTTTTTCTTTTAAATTTTGTTTCCAAAGTTAGTATAATCCTAATTTGGATAATGGATTCTATAAAAAACTATAATTTTAATAAATGAATGTCTGATCCTACAGATACTCTCCATTTGAATCCATCAATGGATCTAGTTAATTAAAAAATTCATTCACACAAAATTAGTAAAATATAGAAAAAATAAGGAAAATGTACTTGAATTAAAAAATTATTCCGCGGGATTTCTGTTTAAAACTTCGGTCATTAAGCTTACTAAAACAAAACCACCAATAATTATTCCTAAAATTATCCAAGAATATTCAATAGCTAAACTCATTTATAACACCTCAAATTTTCCTTTTTTTAATTTTCACAATAATATTATTAATTTTAATAAAATGTTCCAACTTAAACTCGAACTTACCTATAGATGGATAATAACTCGGATTATAAAAACTTTTTCAATTCACTAAGGGGATTAAATCAAGGGGATCAATTCTAAAAATGCATTATAATGGTTATAAGAAAGCATCCAAGGTGGAACTTTCATTGAAAACCAATTCCCCATATTTTCCCCCACCTCCTACATTTATTTGGAGGGTTTTATCCCTGAATGCACCTATTCTGCGGGCGAGCTCCGGATCTATTTTCACCATCTTATCCATGGGTGCATCGATTAGTACTGAAATTTCATCACCGAATTTTAGAATGAGTTCCTGCCATTTCCTCTGGACAAATTTGGTGGTTACTCCTTTGCTGTAAGTTAAGCTGATGATTTCAGCCAGAGGCATGATGTGGATGTATGGAGGCCGGTGTGGGGGGTGGTGTGGTTCTTCCCAAGTGGCCAGCTCCTCCACCCGGTAGTCAACACCTTTTTTAATGGTGCCCCCACAGGGACATTTCATGTTCATCTTTATGGCTTCTTCAGGATGGTACTGCTTGTAACATTTGGTACAGGCAGTGTGATGATACTTGCCCAGTCTAGGGTCGAAGCCATAGTTTGCGGTGATCTTCTTGTCATCAATTGCACGGGCCAGGGCCGGGAAGCTTAAATCTTTAACGTCAATTTCATTAAACTCACGTCCCAATCGGTGGGGCCATGGAGAATGGGCATCGGAGTTGGTGAGGAAGGGTATTTCCTGTAATTCCTCAATGCGATCCGCCATACTGGTATCTGCCGAGAGCCCCAGCTCTACAAAATGAGGTGTTTCACCGTAACAATCATGTATACTATCATATTCTTTGTAGATACTGGTCCAGGGTGTGAATGCATGGGAGGGCCCCATTATACAACCGTTTTCAAGGGCTAATTCCTGTATCTCAGCACCGTTCATGCGCACCCTTGGCCTTCCATCAGAATCAAGATTTCCTTTAAGTTTTTTCCGCATTTGGTAGGCTGCGTCCAAGGAGGGGAGAATAATGAGGTGGTGGACTCTTTTGGAATCTTCCACTTCCGCAGTTAGAATGAGTTGGGTTTCCGGATTTTTGGAACCCACACCTGGAATTTCCTCCTGAAGAAATTCATTGTGCATGTTTTTAGTTTCCTTAATCCTATAAACACCTGCAGCAACTTCCTCAGTGACCCCCTCTATCATGTTAAGCCATCCCTGGTGGAAAGCATCCCCCGTTGCAACTAGATGTAATCCTTTAAGACTTCCCTGAGAAGATAATAGCTCGGGAGTCATGTTTTTAGAAGTAGCCATGGAGTAACGGCCATGAATATGCAGATCAGCCCTTATGATCATGTTTTACACCCTTTTTTAAATAAAACCTTTTTTAAATAAAATAATACGCTTAAATTTTTTTAAAGGAACTATTAAAATAAGATTTAAAATAAAAAATAAAAAGGATATTATAGGATTAACCTATATATCGTAGGTCTTCTTCTCCAGGAACGATGTTCATCCTTTCTGCCATTTCTCTTTCCATCTGTTGGGCTTTACTGATCATTTTTCGGGTTTCTTCAGCCCGTTCTTCCAGTTTTGCCACATCGAGATCTATTTTCAATAGTTTCAAGAGTATGGTAAGCACAGCCTTGGATGCATCAGCATCAATAAAGTATCCTGGTGTTTCACCCATTAAGCAAACACCATTCATACCCCTGGAAATTCCCAGACCCAAAATAAGGCCTGATGCACCTATTATTCCACCATCTGCAGATCTTAAGGTTACTTCATGTTCTTTGAGCATTTCAGCCAGTTCATTGTTTGTGGCTGCTCCGAAGACCTTTGGGTTTTCCACAGGTTGACCTGTTCCCAGACCACCAAGGGTATATATTTCTTTAACACCGTATTTGTCAACGAAATCCAGTATAGATCCACATACATCATATTGACCTTCTGGACTGAGTCCCTGAGTGTTCCCTCCCAGGAAAATGAAGTCTCTTTCATCTTCACCCTGACTTTTGAGGTAGTAAAACTCGTTTTTCATTGGTTCTATCAGCCCATCTTCATCCACGAAAACCTGTGGGGGGAATGATGGGGAGTAAAGTTCTGCGAATTTTTCTGCCCCTAGTTCGTGTATGATGTGTTCTGCAACCAGTTTGCCTACATGACCTATACCAGGTAGGGCTTCAATAAATATGGGATCATTTAGATCCACTTCTTTAATCAGTTCTATGAAGGTTTCCTTCATCTAAAACACTCCTACATAACTAATAAAGGATTCTTATGAATAAGGATTAGGATCATGATATTAATGAGGCTCATCCTGAGTAATCATGCCTAAGATTGGCTGATCTGTTTTTTAAGTATTCTTCGGTATTTACCGTATTTGTCCACAGGAGAATATCGTGGAGGGTATATTACTTCCAAGTCTCCCCCACAGTGCGGGCAGTGATCTTTAAGGGTGTATTCCTTACAGGAACTGCACCGCCTCATTTTCATCTTCATTCTAATTCCCGGTGGAACTCGCCCTCGCCACCAGCCTCTAGAACCGTTGCTATGGCTTCATCTGCAGCTTCTTTAAGAATAGTTTCTGCGGTGATGTAATCCGATGATTTGACCAGTAGTCGGTAACGAGGTGCACCGACACATTGTACGGTTATATTATCCTTATCAATTGCTTTAAGGGCCGTACGTATGATTTCAACCCCATCTGGAGCGTAAGAAGTTAGATCAACGTATCCGGTGATCTGTACTTCTGGAGGAGAGATGTTCTTCTGGGCCACTTTGGTTATGGCGTTTGCCCATAATTCATCCATTCCCCTTTCTATGAGAGAATCTGCTCCTTCTTCAGCTGATATTTCAAATGCACCGTATAGGTCTCCGAATTCATCCATCATAGCATAGCCTACTTCATCATAGGCTGCATCTAGATCCTTGTCTATACTTTTTGCTGCAAATTCCAGGAGTTTTTCTGCTTTTTGTTCAATTTTCCATTGCTGGATCTTACGGGTTCTTTGATCTTCCCTGATCCTTTTCATGGAAACGTCAACATGGCCCTTTTTGGGGTTAACACGGAGCACCCGGGCAACAATCTTCTGATTTTCCCGTACGTAGTCCCGAATGTTTTTCACCCATCCAGCAGATACCTCGGAGATGTGTATAAAAGCTTCTTCTCCAGGGTATTCCTCCAGTTTGGCGAATGCGCCATAATTAAGGACCTTATGCACGGTGGCCACTATTAAGTCACCTTCTTGTGGCCACTTATGCTTCATTCTTACCATTAAAACACCTTAGTCCAGGACTTCGATTATTTGGGCTACAACTTCAGATCTTCCGCCCTTAGATTTTACCAGAGATTTACCACAGATTATGCACTCCACTTTGGAGGCAGCATGATCGAAAACAACTTGTTGGTTGCCACAGTCTCCACATTTGACTCTTAAAAAGTTACTTTTACTTTTTGACATTTTTTTCACCTACTGCTGGATGAACTCTACTTTTCCAGAGCGGAATGTTGAGCGTTTTATGTGGGATTTGCTGCACTCTTTGCACTTGTATCTCAAGTCCAGTTTTTTGGTTGGCTTGTTACCTGAAGGTAATGGTCGAGGGTATCCACGGTAACCGCTGGTTACACGTCTGAATTGCCTTTGACCCCATTTTAGTTCGCTGGCTTTTCTTCTTTTTGATTCTAATACTGTGTGAACTGTGTGTTTCTTGCAATTTGGACAGTAAGTTTTCCTTTCTTTAGGAATCTTCATATAATCACCTCTTTGGCTGTAAAAATAAGTCATGTGACCTGTAAAATTGATTAATGGTCCTCGGACTATTATAAAAAGCCTGACTCTATATCTCGCTATTTATATTTCACTGTTTATTTATACCTTTGGATGGACTTACCCTTTTGGTTCTTGATGAGTATTCGGGCATTTGGTTCAGGCATGGTAATGATGTCACCCGGATAAAATGGACCATAAACCTTGCTATCCACCCCCATGATGGAAGGTAATTCATCCAAAATCATTAAAATTTCTGTAGACATTTTATGAAGGCCAGAATTATCTTTCAATAATTCTGATACATCATTATCCCCAGAATGAACCTGATTTTCTTCAAATTCATTTTTAATATTATCTGGAACATTAGAACTATTCCTTGAATCCACCGATATTTTCTTTCCTGAAGAAACCTTATCTGATTTTTGTGAACCTTCTTTGGTCGGTTCTCTGCCGAACTGGCGGTATATTTCATCCTGGATCTCAGGAGGAATTTCATCCACGGCAGGGCTTGTTTCTGCAGATTTTCTAGGTTTTTCAGGAATTACATGGTCTTTATTAAATTCATCATGATTTAGGGTTTTTTTACTTGCTTTACTCTGTTCATCAATCCCAAGATCGGCCTTGGGTACTTTAATATCATTTTCATGAGTTTTAGTCGCCTTAAGCGAATAAAATGAATCCTTTTTAATATCTTTGGAATAAGATATTAGTGGAGACCTCATTTCTTCCCTGTAAATAGTTAAAGACTGATAAATCTCCCTATAAAGATTTTCTTCCTCAGGAGTAGAGTTTAATGGAATTTTAGGCCTTGTATCTCCTTTAGAGTCTTTAAACAAGTGGTATGAACGCTGCGCATTCATTACTGCACTGTTAGTTATTTTATACTCTCGTCTCTCACAGATTTCAACCACTATTCTCTGGGCATCACGGAGAAGGTATGATTCAAATGAAAATGGATTACTATCTATCCTTTTCATGAGCCTGTTGAAATAGTTGGAGATTTGCTGGTAGAAATCATCCCCAACCGGAGATAAACTACTTAAACTCCGTTCCTTTTTTTGGATCTCCCTCAAATTCTGGAAAAATTCATCCAACCCTATTCCTCACTTATTCCTCACTCTCTATCCTTGGTGCTAGAAGGAAACTTAGTTCACCCTCATCAGAAGCCATTTTCAGGGCAAGATTGAGAGGCATGTCATTTCCCAGCCGTAGGACAGCAGATTCTGAGAATTTATCGGCTTTTAACATTTCTTTAACTTTTTCCAGGGAAAATATGGATCTTGCAGATTCTTGGATCTTTTCTCCGTGCAAGTACTCAATTTGAGCATCCCCGAACTCTCCCTCTGCTGAAGCTTCGAATTTTTCTTCATTAACATGGAGTGCTATCTTATCAGAAACTATGCCTATGTCTTGAATGGAGTCTTTAAGAAGAGCAAAAGGCACCTCAAATTCCGTGGGATATTCCAGTTGTGGGGGGCTAGGTGCTTCGTATTCTATGTCAATAAGGCGAATTTTGAATTTTCTGCGGGCTTCACCTTCAAATGATATGATAAGGTTACCTTCATCCACAGTAAGCTCAACCATGTCCTCTGACTTGGCCCTTTTTAAGACTTTCATCAGTTCCTCAGTGTCCACATTGATCTTCATGGGCTCAGCGCACTGGTATTCGTCAAATACTCCTTTTTTGAGCTCCAAATGGACAAAAGTAATATGACTACGGTCAAGAGCATCCAGACTTAAGCCCTCTTCATCGGCCTGCATCTGCACTTCATCTACAATAGATGATATGGCATCAAAACTGGTCTTCAAAATATTGGAATCACTTAAAACTGCCTTGAACATGTACATCCTCCTTAATTACTTTTTATCCTTCTCCTCTATATTATCCTTTTGTTTCTCTTTCTTATCTTTTGAGTTATCCTTAGAATCCTGGTCTTCAGCCACTTCCAGTTCACTGTGTATGCTTTTTAGGAAACTTCCCTCCAACAGTCGACTGGCAAAGATACCAGCGATAATCAGGACCCCCACCAATATTAAAAATGCGGAGATGACTGCTCTTTCACCAAATATCACATTATCCGCCACCCTTATTGTAGAGCCAAGTAGGTACAGAATTCCGGCAATTATGAAAATTGCACCTATAATCCCTCCACCGATTTGGATGACCTGTTCTTTATTGGATCGGAGCTTTCTGTAAAAGTTAAATTTCATGAGCTCCTGACTGAAGTGGAAGTCATGGGCCTCAGAATCTTTATTTTTTTCTATATCTTTTCCTTTATGAGGTTCTTCTTTACTCGGAGACGAAACACTGGCAGAAGATTTCGGACTAATATCACCACCAGCCAAAAAGTCTCTAAAACGTCTTTTTGAACTTTTACCATTAGATTTTTCATCGGAACGAGCTTTAATCTCCTTAGACTTCTTAAATTCATCGGATCCTGCAGAAGCTCCAGATTTATCAGATGAAGGTGATATTTGAGATACCTGAGATGATTGGTCAATTTCAGAGATTTGCTTTTTTTGACTTCCCTTTTTGGGTTCTCCTTCCAATTTAACCATCTCCGATTCAATAAAGTTTAATCGTATTCTCTCCAAGTTTGTCCACACTTAGTGCATCTTAAAAACCTGGTTTCAGATTCATCAGCCCTTCTAGTTTGTTGTAACCACCAAAATGCCTCTCGATTGCCACATTTAGGACATAATGCCTTGGTGGTGGGCAGGGTTTTAATATCATCCCCGGTTACAATTACATTCTCCTTGGGGGCTACTTTCTCGGAAACCTCATACTCACTTAGAGATTCTTTGGTTATCTTTTTTTGGTAACCGCATGAACATTCAAAACAGTCACCTTTAGGGAACAACACGGTTCCACATTTAGGGCAAAACTCCATTTAAATCCTCCTAATAAGATTCAGCATGTTTAAATATATTTAATCAAGTTAATATTGTTATTTTACATCTTTATTTAAGTAATTCTTAGTTTAGTGATGATCAATGTATTGTAGTAGGAAGTAAATTATTATGATTTTAATATTCTAATTATTTTTTTCCCAATTAATTAAATTCTTTTTAAAGCATCTTCTAATATTTTATTATGATCAAAGGCTAAATTCATCCCCATCGCCTCATCTGGAGTTAAACATACGACTTCTGAAGCATCGGTGTCTGCTTTAAGTTCACCTTCAATTTTACTGGCCAAGAAACACACCGTGATCAGGTGCCCCCTTGGATCTCTTGCCGGGTCTGAATAAACTCCCAATAAACCAGTAATCTCTATTATTATCCCAGTTTCTTCCTTAACTTCCCTGATAACTGCTTCCTCAACGGTTTCACCATATTCAACAAACCCGCCAGGCAAAGCCCATGAACCTTTATAAGGTGGGTTTTTACGCTTAATAAACACTATCCTCTTATCAGTGGTATTTATTACCGCATCAACAGTTAGTAGAGGATTTTTAAATTTTTTAATTTTTAAGCACTCCCCATTTAATTTTGTTGGGAACTATCCTGCTAGTATGGTGGGAGAAATAGCATAATAATAAAGCTCGCCCCTATAAATCATGTTTATTATGCATTTCCTTTGGATTCCCCCATGGTTACACCAGCTGCTATAATATGTGCTGCCCGGATGGGCTCGGGTATTGCACTTCGGGTTGCAGAAAGTTTCACGATCCTTCGAGCATCTTCCTGACTGATACCACACAACTGCATGTAAATGGGCTCCTGACTACAGGCCCCATCCACTTTATAAATCTCCCCGGCTTCAAGAATATGATTCCAGCGTTCTTCCCAATCATGGAAATTTTTTAAAGCTTTTTTTATACGTGGCAAGTCAGGGTATTTGCGCATTATAACTATAACCGGTACTCCTGTTTGGTGAAAAATCTTCTGGATGTTAACCACGTTAAAACCACCTAAGGTGATGCCGTCCAACATCATTACCCCTAGCTGTTCCAAGTGTCTGGAGCCATTAACCATATTAATTAAGGATGTGGTGGCATCAGTGCCATCCACCGTTATATATGTGCGAAGAACACCATCCAGCCAGTTTCCTGCCCTGAAAAGTGTTCCAATAACCATGACTTGTTCCCGGCTGTGGGGGACAAATGGGGCATCATCCACTCCCAGAATTCTTATCTCAGGTTTGATGTTTCTGAATTTCTTGATGTTATTCAAGATTTCCAGTTCACTTCTTCTTTTTGGTGGTTTTTTTGGTGGTTTTTTAGCAGTTTTTTTGGTCTGCTTTTTGGCTTTCTTTCCTTTAGTTTTTCCATCACCATCAGATTCTATAAGCTCTTTAAATTCGTCACATCGTGATTTAAGAGTTTCAGCTGCATTTTTTAAGGATTTTTTAGGATTTTTAGCCTTTATGTAGAGTTTTGGCTCTCCAATAATAGGGTGTTCTATTACATATGCTGCTGCTTCCACATCCTTATCTTCCATAAGGGTTTTTCGCAGTGCATTGCAGAGCGTGTGGGTTTCTCCTGTGATTTCTATCTCTAATTCATTCCGTTTATCCGTTATAATCTTCATTTTATCCCTCGTAATTTGAAGAGATATTTCTGGTCTCTTTTCTACCGCAATTAGGACATTTAACTTCTTTTTTATCAATCTTTTTCATGAAGTGTCGGCAGTTGGTACACATGGCCTTTAAAACACCCAGTTCATTTTCAGCAGTGGTTAAATCAGCGTTATCCACTCCCATCACCTTGGTGACCCTGGCTTGTATAAGATCTCCAATATGGAAATCATCAGTTAGTTTGTCCACGTATCCCTTTCTTGCCTGCGAAATGTGTATAGCTCCTAGGAAAGTGATGGGTAGACTTCTCTTACTGTCTTTAATTCCATCCACATCTACTAGTGCTCTTTGTCCTCGAACTTCTCTTATCTGTCCTAAAACTACATCCCCTTTTTTTAATATTACCGGGGCTTTGGTTTTGGGAATTATGGAAATTTTTTTGTTTTTCTGGTCTATGGTTACTGTTCCCGCCACCAGGGACCTGATTTCACCATGGTCGTCATAGGTCCATTCAGACGGGAGAAACTCCTCAGTGACTCCTAAAGGGTCACCAGGAAGAACGAAATCTCCGTTTTTTGCTTTCATCTAATTCACCTCATTTTAAAAACAAGCTTACTTGATTTATATCACATGCTTTGCTTTTGATGCTATAATTCTATGATTATGATTAAATTAGTAATTTACCTTAATTTATTATATAAAACACTGGAAATATCCTAATGGTGCCAAAACATTAATTAATAAATTTTTAAACGCAAAGACGAATTTATAAACTTGACTGGACTATTAAGTTTGATTATAGTATGATGATCCTGGTGTTATCATGATCTTATGTTCTAAATTAAGATATCTGAAACAAATCAACACCAGATTTTTTTGTGATTATTCCAATGAAGCGTGACCTTGAATTATGTGTGAAATTGAATAATTCTGATATGAATAATTATGATAGGAAATTATGGGATTCCTTGATTATGATGCGTATTTAATTATTCTAAAGGTTAATTTATCCCAATATTGGATTTATACTAATCGAAGACTGTGTGAATATAATATATTGATTTTATTGCCGTGGTGAATTGCATTATCTGCACTGGTGGAATTAGTTTATGAAGGTTATGAATTAATAATTATATAATCTTAGTATTTAATCTCATCCATCTGGTAATCTACCCATTCTCTCCTTCCCAGAACAATCTCCAGTTCTTGAGGAGTTAAAAGAGGTTTTTTATACATTTTTGAATCATCAATTGCTATTCGAGGGCAAGCAGTTACTATAAATGCATCTAAGTCCATGTATGGCAGTAGACTGGGAGGGTTTATTTCATTCAGAAATATTAGGTAAGCTTCCTTGCCTTCATTATATATCATCTTCTTTAAATCTTTTGCCAGATCCCATCGGCACTGCCCTTCCTTGGATGATATGAGTATTCCAAATTTTTTAGCGTCTTTAGCCCGGGTTATGCGGGCAAATCTTATTCTCAGAATCCTGTCAGTGAATTCATCAATGTCCCTTACCTGGTTAAGGTAAGGATCAGCTATTACCACTGGTTTTTGGGTGGAGAGTTTTATTCCCAGTGGGTGGAAGTTACCACTGCCCAGATAGAGATAGGCATCCACGGGTAGATCCTGGACTGATGAAAAATTACACCCCAATACCTGGCCTTTCAGTGTACCGGCACCACCCTTCATGAAAACTTCCTTTCCATTTTTCTCTAGGAAATTGGCTGCGTCTTCTAAAAGATGCAAATGCTGAGTGGTGGTCACCAGACCAATTTTCTCCTTTCCCTCCAAAAACTCTAGAGCATCTTCCAAAATCCCCATGGAATCTAACTGGTAATGGGCTTCCACAAAAAGAGTGGGTACTTTATAATTAATAGGAAGTGGTGTGTGTCCAAAATGGACCAGTAAGTCCACCATACCATCCATCACATTATCCGATAGATCACATGCTCCATAACAGGGATCACCAGATATTAAAACCATAGCCCCGGTTTCATCTTCTATCTCGCTGGCTAATTCTGTTGCATGAACTTTAAGACCTTCAGGGAATTGTAAACCAACAATTTTAGCATCTTTTTCCCTGATTTTATCCAGTATCTGGTGAATGTTGAATTGATAATTAGTCATATTGCCCTCAATTAGCCAGGTTCCATTTTTATTTCATTTAAATAAATTTAAATTAATAATTTAATTGTTCTTTTTAGAATATTTCCTTTAAATTAGTTTATTTTTAGATTAACCCTTAAATTAATACTTTTTGATTGAATCATTTTCAAACTAAATCTTATTATATTAAAATATTAATCTTACTGACTTGCAGTGATCTTTTCCACTACAACTTTACCATGAATAACATTGGCCCGCACCAAGGTGTTCACCTTAATTCCAGTTTCCTTCTCCACAAATTCACGGCCATCCCCCTTTTCTATAATAGCCATTACATCTACAATCTCTGTTTCTAAACGTTTCAAGGCTTTGATCACTGCAGTCATGGTTCCTCCAGTGCTAACTACGTCATCCACCAGGAAAACACGATCCCCCTTCCTTAGACCGTTGACGTATAATTCACCTTCACTGTATCCAGTTGTCTGATGAACCGCCATTTCTCCTTCCAATCCATAAGAACGTTTTCTTACCACCACAAAAGGGATGTTGGTGAGGAGTGAGATTGCAGTTGCCAAGTGGATGCCCATGGCTTCCACACAGACAATTTTATCTACATCCATGTTTCCAAACTGAGAAACCGCTTCTGCTACTTCTTGCAGCAGTTCAGCTTCAACCAGAGGGACACCATCGGTTATAGGATGTACAAAATAATCATATTCGCCTTTTTTCACGACTGGGGCTTCAACAAGACTTTTAACTAGCTTTTCCAGCATTTGATCACCATCAATAGAAATTCATTAATTTTTTTACGGTTAATCTTGAAGTCAAATAAGACAATAGGAGGGAGTTTTTAAGAGAATAGGTATTTCAATAATTTTTCTATTCATATGTTAGGATTTTTAATGATTTAATTGGTTAGGGGATTAATAGAGGGTTTAAACTATTAGTTTAACCCATTATAACTAAGGAAAAGTGGGGATATATTATGATGGGGAATGATTTGTTTTAGTACATTTATAATATATCATGGCATCATTATTAGTATATACATTCTATTAATAATCACATGGTTAATAGTACGTGATGTACCAGAATCCAAAAATTATTTTATATAACATAGATTAAATTTAGATGAGTAAACAAGGGAATTTAATTATGAAGTTTTTAGAATTATAAGGGGTAGCTTACTTAATTTATATGTTTATGAAATGCAAGTCTACACATTGAATCAAATTCTACACTTGAATCAAATAAATTACATCAAATTATAACTTGAAATATTATTAACTGTAACACTGAAAATTATTTAGATTAATTATAACCGGGTGATGAGATCATGTTAGGTAACTTGGGCAAGAATCTGACCAAAACCATGAAAAAATTGGCTGGAATGACCATTATCGATGAGGAAGTGGTTAAAGAGGTCATTAAAGACATTCAACGGGCTTTAATCCAGTCTGATGTTAATATAAAGTTGGTTCTGAACCTATCCAAAACCATAGAAGATAGGGCCTTAAATGAAGAACCCCCTAAAGGAGTTACCGCCAAAGAACACGTTATTAAAATCGTTTACGATGAACTGGTCCATCTCCTGGGAGATAAAGCAGCTGAAGTTGAAATTGATAAGAAACCCTATAAAATACTCTTCGTGGGATTGCAGGGAAGTGGTAAAACCACCACCATTGGAAAGATGGCCCGATATTTACAGAAGAAGGGTTTCAATCCTGCCATAATCTGTACCGATACCTGGAGACCTGCAGCCTACGAACAGTTGCGTCAGCTTACCGAAAGTCTGAACTTATCCCTCTACGGAGACCCTGATAACAAGGATGCTCTTGATCTGGCCAGGAAAGGTTTGAAGGAATTCAAAAAGCAGGATCTTATAATTGTGGACACTGCCGGGCGCCATAAGGAGGAGAAAGATCTCCTGGACGAAATGGAGCAGATATCTGCAGTGGTAGAACCTGATGAAGTTATGCTGGTCATTGATGGCACTATTGGGCAGCAAGCCAAAGAACAGGCCCTTGCTTTTAGCAAAACTACCAAAATTGGATCCATTGTAATAACTAAACTGGATGGGTCCGCCAAAGGAGGAGGTGCCCTGTCAGCAGTATCAGAGATTGGAGCACCCATTAAGTTTATTGGAACTGGTGAACGGATAGAGGACCTGGAAGCCTTCGACCCTGAACGTTTCATATCCAGATTACTGGGAATGGGAGATATTAAAAGCCTCATTGAACGTGCTGAGGAAATTGCCGAGGAAGATGTGGACGCCGAAGCCATGGACGCCATGCTCAGCGGTAAATTCACCCTGAAGGATATGTACAGTCAGTTTGAGATGATGAATAAGATGGGGCCCATGCAGCAGGTTATGAACCTGTTACCGGGTATGGGGAATAAACTACCCAAAAACGCTTCCCAGGTAACTGAGGAGAAACTGGGCAAGTACAAGATCCTGATGGATTCCATGACTGAAGAGGAACTCACCCATCCTGAAATCATTAAACAGTCCAGGGTTAAAAGAATAGCCCGAGGGGCTGGAATGCGTAACGAGGATGTTAAAGAACTTCTGAAATATTATCAAGTTACCAAAAAAGCCATTAAAGGGTTCGGAAAACGTAAGATGAGTGGGCCATTGGGTCAGATGATGCGTCAGATGATGCGATGACCTAAACTGTCGACTTTACTTTAAGTGGTGTACTGTTTTTAAAACTAAATTTTAAAGGTAACTATATTTAATTATGAAGTTTCAAGGAACTCCCCTAAATGTACATATTTTAATGTAAATCCACTAAAATCAAATTTATATCAGGACAGATACCATGAATAATGTTAAAGAACAGGCCCAGAAAATAATGGAAATCGCCAAAGGGAATATTTGCAATCGTTGTTTGGGTAGGAATTTCTATCCCCAAATTCCAGGAAATGATAACCAGGAACGGGGACTCTATGTTAAGGATGTTCTAGAAATTGCCAGTGTAGTTCCAGATAAGAGTGAAACTTGTTATGTGTGTGGAGATATTTTTCTGAACATGGAAGATATACTGGAAAAAATAATAAACACCATTAATGATTCTAAAGTCGAATTTGAAACATTCTTGGTGGGCTGTCGTCTTCCAAGTGAAATTATGGAAAAAGAGAAAGAAATCCAGGAAGAAATTGGAAACACCAGTGACAGTATCAAGAAAGAGATTAACCGGGAGTTGGGTAAAGAATTAGAACATCGCCTGGATCGGGAAGTGGATTTTGACAACCCCAACCTGGTGATTATGATGGACTTTGCCCGTGACCAGGTGGAACTTCAGATAAATCCATTATTCATAGAAGGCCGATACCGTAAACTTTTAAGGGGTATCCCCCAGACCCGGTGGCCTTGTCGAAAATGCAGGGGTAAAGGATGCGAACGGTGCAATTTTACTGGTAAAATGTACCCTGAATCTGTTGAAGAACTGATAGCCGAAAAAGTTTTAAAGATAACCAAAGGCCAGGAATCCAGATTTCACGGTGCAGGCAGGGAAGACGTGGATGTTAGGATGTTAGGCAGAGGAAGGCCATTTGTACTGGAGATAAAGGAGCCTAAGGTACGTGAATTGAACCTGGAGGAATTAACATCCCAAATAAATCAGCACTGCCAGGGTAAAGTGGAAGTTCTTGATTTAAAAAAAGCAAATAAAGATCGCAGAAGTGGTATTAAAGCATCCTCAACCGAAACCTACAAAACCTACCGTGCCCTGGTAGAACTGGAAGAAGAGGTTGATGAAGGTAAATTAAATGATTTAAATTCCCTTAACACAATCAAACAACGCACTCCTATTCGAGTTTCCCACCGAAGAGCAGATAAGATTCGTACCCGGGAAGTGAAGGAAATTCAAGTTAAACTATTGGATTCAAGCCATTTGGAATTGATTGTGAATTGTGAGGGGGGATTGTACATTAAAGAACTTATATCCAGTGATGAAAATAGAACCCAACCCAGTGTGACGTCCATCCTGGGAATATCTGCCAAGTGTATAGAGTTGGATGTGTTGGAGGTTAACATTTAAATGGATGGAAGGATAGTTTTATAAACTCAGTTACATCATAAATAATTTTAATCGATTTCAAGGAGCCAATAACCATTGGAAGATTCATACGAATTTTATCTTAAATTGCAGGTTATGCTCTATGAGGGATAGTATCATAAAATTAAAGATCCATATTAGCTTGAAATTCATAAAATATCTAGATATGGCCAATAGCCCCATTGGAGTAGAATAAACTTCAAATAGAGGTAATTGAAGTAAATTTAATAACTAAATTTAATAACCCATTTCTGACTGAAGTGGAGGTTTTGAAAATGACACAGAGATCAAGAGGTTTTAGAAGTAAAACAAGGTACAAGCTTAAAAAGACTTTAAGAACAGGGAGAAGCAATCCCATAACCAAAAAAATACAGACCTTCCAGGAAGACGATCTGGTCCACATAATAATCGACCCCAGCGTTCACAAAGGCCAACCTCACCCACGTTTCCATGGTAAAACTGGTAAAGTGGCTGAAAAAAGAGGTAGAGCTTACATAGTAGCAATTAATGATGGGAATAAAGCTAAAAAACTGATTATTCGACCTGAACACCTGAAAATACAGGAGTGATGGGAATGATTGGTAAAAGAGTCCTTGAGACCGATCCCATACCTTTGGTGCAAGTCAAACCAATGCTTGAAGAGCGAGAAGAAGTTCACGAACTCAGTTATGAACAGAATCTAGCCTTGGATCACGTCACCAAATTCTCTAAAATATCAGTGGAAAATGCAGAGAAACTGGTTGGTGAACTGGAAGAGATTATCAAAAAAACCCAGGCTATTAAGATAGCAGATGTCATGCCCGAAGATATGGATGACATGAGACTGATTTTTGCCAAGGAAAGGGGATCTCATAA
>Ga0351904_1029_pt2 | contig 27741 bp, 25 predicted proteins | sample BONcelHT113001E3_FD_205826 | JGI IMG/M metagenome (GOLD analysis project Ga0351904, IMG submission 205826) | Enriched cells from coal bed in the Powder River Basin, Montana, United States - BONCAT cells T11 rep1 HSBNCT.T11.300.1.E3 ...
TTCAGATGAACTGTGACCCCCCTCAGTCCCCCCTATTGTATAGGGGGGAAGCGAACGCGAGAGAGCAGGGGGGTGGGGTTGCTGGTAAAAGTCGATGTTGCGGAAAGTGTAACAACTTGTATCTGGTCCGGTTGGGCGACTACCGGAGGTCGCGCCTACTGTAAAGGATACTCTGAAAGCCTTACGAAGCGAAAGCCTTTCTTAATCAACAGGGGTATCGCTGCCATAACCCCCTTACCGGTCCCGCTCTCCGGATGGTTCATGTGGAGTATCACGATGGAACCGGGTACGGAGGTCATGAGGGCCGCGGTCACCTGCTCCTTGGTATAGGTGGCGCCTGCGTCGCCAAGCACGGAAAACCCGATCACTTTATGATCGAGCCGTTCGGCCACCTGCACGGCGATTTCATCATAGTAGGCGGTCCCGGAACGGTAGTATCGGGGTCTCTTGCCGGTCAACTGTTCAATCTTTCGCGCATTCAACTCGATCTCATCCACCAGTTCTCCCACATCTTTCGTGCCGTCTATACCGTAGATCGATCTGCCGTTAACCGAGGCGGGGCGATGCTGATAGCCATGGTTGGCAATAGTGAACAGGGGATTCGCTGCAAGCTTCAGGAACAGTTCGGGGTTTGCGTCAATCCAGCGTGCGTTGATAAACAGGGTCGCTGGAATCTTCTGTTGCTCCAGGAAACGGATGAGCTCCATGTCGATCCCCTTCCCTTTCGGGCTTCCGCAGGCATCAAAAGTCAGGGCGATCACCCGATCCTCCGTCCGCAGCGAAGTCTTTACCCCGGTGACCATCTCGCCCCACTCTTTTGGGGTCTTTCCGGCGTACGCTGCCTCCATTTCGGCCTTCAAGGTGTCTGGTGACTGGACCGGAGCGGTTCCCACACTCAGCTCGCCGTTCGTCATGGCAGGCATCAAGGCAAGAACGAAAGCGCCAATTACGAATACATTTTTGCATAAACTATACTTCATCAGATCCCCCCTAATTCATACATATTTTCGGTACGGTCCGGTACTGCTATTCTGTTGATATTCCCACCATCTCACTGCTCTATGCCGATGGGAAGGGTTGGGGGAGGCTACAAAAGCTTGATCCTCATAGGCTCGGACCGACTATAAGGGAAACTTTACGACGGTGCAACAAATACAAAGACCTGCCAGGTTTTCAAAACCTGGCAGGTCTAAGGCAGCGGAAATGGAAGCGACCTGTGTTTTCCGAGCCAGTATTCGAATTTGCGCAACGTAGCAATCCCGGAATTTAAGTATAGGAGAGGCGGTCTGATTACCTGCTTTCATGGGTATGACGAGCCTTTGCAAAACCCTCAAAATTTTATTGACAAGCCCATTATTTTAATTAATAGTCAAACAGCATTTTATTTTTGCACTATAAGGTTTGTTTCCGGGTTGCAGGCTGTTTACGGCACCGTTTGAGGAGTAGATCCGGTTGCACCAAGAAAACTGTATGGCGTCGCAGTGTACCATCAAGGGGACCCATATGATATGTAGGACAACATACTTTAATTGTGTCTATGAGAGGAGAGAAAAATGAGTGATGTCAACATGGTATGGGATAACCTGAACACTGCAGTAGTCGTATCCGACCCTGATTTCAATGTGACCTACGCCAACAAAAGAGCCTATGAGCTTTTTGACGAGTTGAAAATTGCCGGTCTGGAAGTAGGCAAGAACATGGCGGCATGTCACAAACCGGAAACCATGGTCAAATTGAAAGGCATTTACCAGGATTTCGCTGACAAAAAAATCAAGATCAATTATCTTACCATGGACGGACCGGAAGAAACTCTCACCATCGTTAATGTGCCGTTCTTCGTTGGGGGTGTCATGGGTGGCGTAGTGGAAATGGTTTTTGAAGGTTCCCTGGCTTGAGGTAGACGGTGATCACTCGCTAGACGTATTGTTTATATCGTAATAAACAATACCGTGCTGATCCCATAATACATTACATTGTAGAAAGAAAAAGCCCCCGTTTTAGTGAACGGGGGCTTTTTCTCATTGGGGGGAGCAGAAAATGTTATATTATTTGCGTCCTGCCCGAGGCTTCCCTTCCATTGCTTTGCCCAGGAGGGCGACCCCTGCCTTTGACGCAGTAATGGAAGCGGCCAGTGTTTCCCGGGCAAGTTCGGGATTGTGGAAACCGTCGCTGTTTTCCGCGGTCCACCATTCCCAAAGCACATGGGCTTCTTCATGCTTTTCACGGGCCTTGGCAAGAATCGATTCAGGTACACCTTTACGCAGTGCGACTTCGTAGGTGTCAATCAACCGTCCGAGCCAGTACTCTGACTTGCGCATCTTACCCCGGATGTAATTCTGGATCGCTTCAATCTCACTGAGCTTAATTTCCACAGTGGAATCCGGATGGCAGCCGAGGCAGGCAGCCTTCACGTCGTGCAGCGGACGGATCACACCATGGTTTCGATAGCTTCGCCCCGTTGCGTCCTTTTCCGGCGGCATATGGCAGTCGGCACAGGTTACCCCGTTGCGGTCATGGATGCTGGCGTGGAATGTCTCAGCTTCGGGATGCTGCAGTTTAACCAGTCGCGCTCCGGTTACGGCATGCTTGAAATCATAAAAATTCAGCTTTTTGTAATGGGCCAGAAGCTCCTTGGGACCGGTCAACGGAAAATGATTGGTCCGCGGATCGTCGAAACCGATCTTTTTCCCGCTATTGAATTCATAGCCCGGGCCGCAGGCATACTCAACATGGCACTGGGCGCACATCATGCGAGAATCGGCCTTAGCCTGGATCCCTATCTTCCGAAAATCGCGGAAATCAATGACTGTGAGAGAGGTTTTTCCATTCTTGTCCGCAAACATCGGAGAGCCATCCATGGCAACCCGTTTGATGAGCGCGTCTCGAACAATGCGCGGTTGCGTGCCATGGGGGTCATGACAATGGATGCAGCCAACGGGATTGTGAGTATCCTTTGCAACCGCCTGAATATCGGATGTCCGGTCCCATTTCGCGGCAGGATCTTTCTCTCCCATGAATTTCCATTTCAAAATATGGTCGCTGGTCTTGCACTGGATACAGGTAGGATTCCCTGCTTTGGCGGATTCCGGTAGAGTCTTGCCGGTATCCTCCAGAATGTCCCAGGTACGGCCGACCGATGTCACATCATGCCAGCCCCTTTTGTATTGATACCTGCCTCCGGCAAAACGGTCCACGACAAACTGGTCCGTGACCATGAAGGCATGACTGCGCGGCTCATTGTGTTCAAAGGTAAACCCGTATGGTTCGAGCAGCTTATCCATCATCGGGGAGCGACCGTTCGGCACCCCCTTTTCTTTCCGCGCCTGGGCCTTGTAGTTTACGGACATCAGGCCCTTAAGCTCATTACCATGACACGTCCCGCAGAGATTCTGATCAATATCGGTCGCCGGTTTATCCTCGAAGTTGGCGAGATGTTCCTGCAGTTTCCCATGACAGGTAGTACAGGAAAGTTTGGCGTGTTTCGATTTTTCCTTCAGATTCCGGATTTCGTCATGACACCCGTAACAGCTTTCTACGTCAATTTCACTGGAATGGTCAGCAGTATTTGTTTTCGCCGCAGGTGAGAGAAGGGGGAGCAGAACAACCAACAACAGGCATACGATACCGCTACTGCCAATGAACAGTTTCTTTGCCATTTCTTTCCCTCCATTTCTTCAGGGGACACATGAATGCGCAAGAAAACATTTTTCCATAAAAAACGGGCAGGACGCTTAAAGCGCCCTGCCCGATACACAGTCCTACCCGAGGATCTGCTTGAGGTCCTGGTCCGGGGTGGTGATCGGTGCGATGTTGAAATTCTCCACCAGGAAGTTGAGGACGTTCGGGCTGATGAAGGCCGGCAGGCTGGGTCCCAGTTTGATGTTCTTGATTCCCAGATGGAGGAGCGTCAGCAGGATGACCACCGCCTTCTGCTCGTACCAGGAAAGGACCATCGACAGCGGCAGGTCGTTGACCCCGCACTCGAAGGCGCCCGCCAGGGCCACGGCGATCTGGATCGCCGAGTACGCGTCGTTGCACTGGCCGATATCCAGAAGTCGCGGAATGCCGCCGATGTCACCGAAGTCCAGCTTGTTGAAGCGGTACTTGCCGCAGGCCAGGGTCAGGATCACGCAATCCTGCGGTACCTTCTCGGCAAATTCGGTGAAGTAGTTGCGGCCCGGTTTGGCGCCGTCGCAGCCGCCGATCAGGAAGAAGTGCTTCACCGCTCCGCCCTTCACCGCCTCGATCACCGTGTCGGCCACGCCGAGCACCGCATTGTGGCCGAAGCCCACCAGGATTTCCTTGCCAGGGGCTTCATCAAAACCGGGTAGTGACAAGGCCTTGTCGATGACCGGAGAGAAGTCCCAGCCTTCAATATGCTGGATGCCGGGCCAGGCCACCAGGCCCCAGGTGTAGAGGCGGCCGGTGTAGGAGTCGGCCGGCTTCTGGATGCAGTTGGTGTTGAAGATGATGGCGCCGGGGAATTCGGGGAATTCCTTGTGCTGGTCCTGCCAGGCCCCGCCGAAGTTGCCCACCAGGTGGGAGTACTTCTTCAGGCCGGGATAGCCGTGGGCCGGGAGCATCTCGCCGTGGGTGTAGATGTTGATCCCCGTGCCTTCGGTCTGCTTGAGGAGTTCTTCCAGCATCAGCAGGTCGTGGCCGGAAACCAGGATCGCCTTGCCGGCCTTGGTGCCCAGCTGTACTTTTGTCGGTACCGGGTGGCCGTAGCGCTCCACATGCCCTTCGTTCAAGAGCCCCATGACGGTCAGATTGTACTTGCCGCACTCCATGGCGAGCCCGACGAAATCCATCAGGCCGAGGGTCGGGTCGACGGTGGCGGCCAGGGCCTTGTGGAAAAAGGCATAGACCTCATCGTCGTGCTTGCCGAGGATCTGGCAGTGGTCGGCATAGGCGGCCATCCCCTTGAGACCGTAAATGAGAATCTCGATGGCGGAACGGATGTCCTCGTTCTCGTGGAAGGTAAGGATGCCGTACTGCTCGCCCTGCTTTACCAGGTCGGCGGCCGGAACCCAGGCGGCGGGGCCGGCAATTTCCTGGGACCCCTTGGCTTCGTCGCCAAGAAAAAATGCCTTCAATTTTTGAATCAAACCAGCCTCTTCGGCAGTTCCACCCCCGGCGGCCTTTTCATAAAGGGACTTGGCACGTTCCTTCATCTCGAAACATTTTTTGATGGTTGCTTCAAGGCGGGCCGGGTCGAAGTCCACATTGGTAACGGTGGCAAAGAGCCCTTCCAGGAGGAAGACATCCACTGACTGGTCTTTGGCTCCAAGCTTCCGCGCTTCATTTGCATAGACAGAAAGGCCCTTGAGGCCATACAGGAGGTTATCCTGGAGAGCCGCCACATCCGGTTTCTTACCGCACACACCCAGAACATCGCAACCGATCCCTTTTGCTGCCTGCTCACACTGATGACAAAACATGGTAGTGCCTCCTTATTGTTTAAAGTTTTAGGAATAACGGTATCAAAAAATTATACCCGTGTTTTCCGGTTTGTCTTTCGTGTGCAGTTATAAAGGAAAAGATCCCGACGTCCCTTGACGTGCATCAAATTTGTTTAGTTTAAGGCAGGAGACCCATGGCAGATACCAGTCTCTTTTATAAAAAGGAACATAATGGAGGGGGACATTCACTATTTCAGCAGCCACTGGTGAACACAGGCAGCTGAAAACCACGCCAGAAAACTCCAGCCAAGGACAAGCGGCAGAGAAAATCCCTTCTTGAAACAGAAATACGAGACAATGAAAAACAGCAGGCTCGGCAGAATACCCCAGAGCGCACCCTTAGCAAAACTCACCATGACTTTCTGGTTACCCTGGTTCTCCAGGTACACCCAGACGAGAACCAGGGCCCCTGTCAGCGGCATGACACCAACAAGGCCGGCAAGCGAAGGAACCTTCTTTGCCGCAGCTGTTGCCACCAGAATAATTGACACGCTGAGCACAATTTTGAGCAAAAGCTGCATAGGAACACACCAGCACTGGACCAGGAGTTGTTTCAAGCAGGGCTGCATCAATCACTTCAGCACTCGTTATTGGGGCGCTCAGTACCACCCGGCTGAATCATTTCTCCGGCACCCTTCTTGAGAAACCTGCTGAGAAAGCCATTCAAACCGTGGCCGATGCCGGCGTACTTTTTCATCTGTTCAACATTGGCATTGCCGGTATTATCGTAGTTATACAGGTACACAGAGCCATCTATGAATTTAATGGTAATCGAGTTTTCACCCAACTCATAGGCTACAATAGGTGACGTGCGACTCCGATTTTCATAGCATTTCATTGCTTGCTCCTTTTCCAATTCACCGGCGCAGGAAAACCGGCCCGGCAAAACATTTCCCAAGTGGATAAACCAGCACGCAGTGCTGTAGCAGACTTTACGTCGAAATTACCGTTATGTAGCTCTTCCCATACCATGAAGTATACCTATATTTTATCAGAGAACCACAGTGTAGTGTTGCCGCGAAAAATTTTTTAACTTGCTGTTCCAATTGTCTCTTTTTGTTACTGAAGAAGTCAGGAGATACTTTCCGCATGGAAGGCGGCAATTCTTTGAGCCAGCTTCGTCACCCTTTTCATGGACCTGTGGTTCTTCACCGCCATGGCCAGGGCCTTGACCTGACCGATAATGATGACCAGCTTCTTGCCCCTCGTAACGGCAGTGTAGAGAAGATTCCTTTCCAGGAGCAGGTAATGTTGCATGGCTAGGGGGATGACTACGGCAGGGTATTCCGAACCCTGACTTTTATGAATGGAGGTGGCATAGGCAAGGGACAACTCATCCAGTTCACCAAACTCATACTCCACTATTCGTCCGTCGAAGTCGACCCGCAACAATCCATCGTCCGGATTGACTTCCGTGATACAGCCGATATCTCCGTTAAAAACCTCTCTGGTGTAATTGTTTTCAGTCTGGATGACCTTGTCTCCCGGGGCGAAGGTGGTACCGAAGCGGGTGACACGCGGTTCAGAGGCAGGATTGAGTAATTGTTGCAATTCCACGTTCAGAGACCTGACGCCGAGTCCGCCGCGGTTCATGGGGGACAGAACCTGTATTTCGTTGACCGGATGCAACCCGAAGCGCTTGGGAATGCGTTCGGTCACCACCTGCATCAGTTTGCGATGGATCTCCTCGGGTGTCTCGGCAGTGATACTGTAGAAGTCCGTCAATTCCGTTCCCCCGGAGCTGAGAGGCAGCTCTCCCCGATTAATCCGGTGGGCGTTGACGATGATCTGCGAAGCCGCCGCCTGGCGGAATATCTCGGTCAGCCTGACCGTCGGAACTATGTCGGATGCAATGATATCCGCCAGCACCGCTCCGGGCCCGACCGAAGGGAGTTGATCCACGTCGCCGACAATAATCAGGGCCGCATGGTCCGGCACGGCTGCCAGGAGTCGATTAGCCAGAACTATATCAACCATCGAAGATTCATCGACCACCAACAGATCAGTCTCGAGGGGATTTTCTTTTCCCCGCTTGAAGCCAAATGTCTGGGGATCGAACTCCAGCAGGCGATGGATGGTCCGGGCTTCCATGCCCGTTGTTTCGGAGAGCCTCTTGGCTGCCCTGCCAGTAGGGGCACAGAGGGTAATGCACAGACTTTTGGCGTGAAGGATCGTGAGGATGCTGTTTACCAGGGTTGTTTTCCCCACACCCGGCCCACCGGTGATAACAATCACCTTAACGGAAAGGGCGCGTTCCACGGCGCTGCGTTGGGATTCGGACAACGAGAGACAGGTCTTCGTCTCCACCCACTGAACCGCCTTTGCCGTATCAATAACCTTCCAGGGAAGTGGGCCCCGCATCAGTCTGACCAAGCTCGCGGCAGCCCCAATCTCTGCCCGGAACAGGGGTGACAAGAAGAGGCATTCCTTGCCGTCAATCTCTTCCCGCACCAGGTTTTCCTCTGCGATTTCCGCCTGTATCGCCTTCTCAACCACCGGGAGCGGTATCTCCAGCAACTCGGCTGCCGCATCCGTCAGCGCGTCCCTCGGCCAGGCGCAGTGGCCGTCAGTGGCTATTTCCTGCAGCGCGTGCCGCACCCCGGCACGGGCGCGCACCAGAGAATCCCGTTCGATGCCGAGACGCTCGGCAATGGCGTCGGCACTTTTAAAGCCGATACCATGGATGTCGAGGGCAAGGCGGTACGGATTCTCCGTCACCTTGAGAATCGCCTCTTCACCATAGGTTTTGTAGATGCGCACCGCCCGTGCCGTACCAACGCCGTGGGATTGGAGAAATACCATGATCTCGCGGATCGCCTTCTGCTCGGCCCAGGCATCGGTCACCATTTCCATCCGTTTCGGGCCGATCCCGGCAAGACCGGTGAGGCGGGATGGTTCGTTCTCGATGACGGAAAAAACCTCTGCCCCGAAAGCAGTGACCAGGGCCTTGGCAAAGTGGGCGCCGATCCCCTTGACCATCCCGCTCGCCAGATATTTTTCGATTCCCTCTATTGTTCCGGGCAGCACTGCTGCCAGTCGTTGCGCCTTGAACTGCAGGCCGTGGTTCCGATCATTGTGCCACGTGCCAAAGCACTCGACAAACTCCCCGGCCGTGATCGACGCGGCAGAACCGACAACGGTAACCAGTTCTCTGCGCCCCTTCACCTTGACGCGCAGGACGCAGAAACCGGACTCCTCGCTGTGAAATGTGACTCTTTCCACGGAGCCGGAAAGATGTTCCAGGTGGCTGGTGTCAGTATTTTTCATGGTGACCACTGTATCATTAGCACTGCCGATAGCGAAAGTCCCTTTTAGTGAGTGCTTAACCGGTTGTGAAACGGATGACAATCAGACCTTGCATGCCCTTCGCTCCTCATTTACTATAGCTTCACACAGAAATTATTTCCCAGCTGAAAGAGGAAGTATGATCGATCGGTTCCAGGCTGCCGCCGAGGCAGCAGGTGCGGTTGTCAGGCGCTTTTCATCCCTTGAGGACGCCGTCGCCCTTGTCCGGGAAGCGGCAGGCCCCATCGTTGCCGCATCCGAACTTCCCGAAACTATCCATCAGGCTCTGTACCCCGTAACCTTTGCCCCACCTGAAGAATACCGGAATATCAGGACCTGCGTCAGCTTTGCACGGGCCGGAATCGCCGACACCGGCAGTCTTCTCCTGGAACTTTCCGATCACCTCGAACGAAGCGCCACCGCACTGCCCCCGGTTCACCTGGTTTTTCTCCGGGCATCCGCAATCGTACCCGACTTGTCCGCCCTTTCCGCAACCCTTGCGACACTTCTCTCCTCCCGCACCCACTCGTATCTGTCGCTGATCACCGGGCCAAGTCGGACAGCGGACATCGAACGAGTGCTCACCATCGGCGTCCACGGCCCGAAGGAACTGCACATCCTTATTTTGGCAGGAGAGTAGACCATGTCGAAAAAAATCATCAGGCAGAAAATTAACAACGCTTTCCTGCGCCAGGCCCTTGCCGCTTTTGCGAAACAGTATCCGGCTGCGCGGACCGCGGCATTCGAAGGAACCGACTTTGAGGGACTGCGGGAAAGAATTTCCTCTTCTCGCAAAGCAGCCCTCCGGAACCTGCCGGACCTGCTGGAAGAGTTCCGGACAAACGCGGAAAAAAGCGGCGCAACGGTTCACCTCTGTGCTACCTCGCAGGATGCTCTCACGACCATTCGGGATATTATCCAGGGGAAAGATGTCGATTTTGTGGTCAAGTCGAAATCAATGACCTCGGAAGAGATCCACCTTAATCCTTTTCTGGAAAAGGCCGGCATCCGTTGCCTGGAGACCGATCTGGGTGAGTGGATTATCCAGCTTGCCGGGGAAAGGCCTTCCCACATGGTGTTGCCGGCCATCCACAAAAACCGGCAAGAGGTCGCTGATCTTTTCTCCCGTGAAACCGGCTACACCTGCCGGCCGGATATCCCGTCGCTGGTCGAAACCGCGCGCACGACTCTCCGAGACGGTTTTCTCACGGCGCGGGTCGGGATCTCGGGCGCCAACCTGGCAATCGCCGATAGCGGCACCATCGGCCTGGTCAGCAACGAAGGAAACGCCCGACTGGTGACAACCCTGCCCGAAACCCACATCGCCCTGATCGGCATGGAAAAGGTTGTCCCCTCCCTGGCAGAGGCACTCGATATCATCACCATACTGCCGAAGAACGCCACCGGCCAGAAGATCACCTCCTACGTCTCTTTTATCAAAGGTCCCTCCCCCGGCAGGAACCTGCACATCGTCCTGCTGGACAACGGCAGACGGGAACTGGCCCGCGACTTGCGTTTCAGCGATGCGCTCACCTGTGTCAAGTGCGGGGCATGCGCCAATGTCTGCCCGATCTATGAGATCGTTGGCGGTCACGTCTTCGGCCATATCTATGTGGGAGGCATCGGCCTGGTGCTCACCCCCTTCTTCCATGGAAATGAAAAAGCTCGGGAGATACTCGGTCTCTGCATCGGTTGCCGACGCTGCAACGATATCTGCGCGGCCAAGATTGATATCGAAGGGCTGATCCTCGACCTGCGGGAACGGGCAGTAAAACTCCCGGCCCAGAAAACCCTGATCGGGGCCTTTATGAAAAACCGTCGCCTTTTTCACTCCGCCCTCCGCGCAGCCTATTTCGCCCAGAAACCGTTTCAGGGCAAGGACGGCCGTATCCGTCATCTTCCCTTGGTGCTGTGCGGCGATACTGCCGGGCGCTCTCTCCCACCGATCGCTGAACGTCCTTTCCATGACCAGGTTACCGAACCCTCACCCCCCGGAACAGGCGTACGTGAAAAGATCCTCTTTTTCTCCGGATGCCTGGCGGACTTCGTCTTCCCGGAAATCTGTCGCGATACGATGGAAAGCCTCGAAATGCTGGGGTACGAGGTCGCCTTTCCCAAGGGGCAGCTCTGTTGCGGGATACCGGCCCGCTATGCGGGCGAGATGGAGATCGCCCGGGATATGGCGCGACTGAACACGGAAATACTGTCTCAGGAACAGGCCGACTTCGTGGTCACCATCTGCCCGACCTGCACGGTCTCCCTGAAACACGATTTCCCCAAACTCCTGGAAGGAGACCCTGATTGGCATCCAAAGTCACTGGATTTGGCGGCAAAGGTCTTCAACTTCACGGAACTGGCTGCCGGTAAAATTGCCGCGCTGCGGAAACCGATGGCGGGCAAAGCCGTAAGCTACCACGACGCCTGCCACCTGAAGCGAGGCTGCGGCGTGTACCGGGAACCGAGAAAGGTAGTGGAGGGAATAACTGGTCAGCCGGTAGTGGAAATGGAAGACAGCGATGCCTGCTGCGGTTTCGGCGGTTCCTATGCCTTCAAACAGCCGGAAATTTCCCGGGAAATTCTGAAGAAGAAGATGGCTGCCATCACTGCTACCGGAGTGGATACCGTTGTGGTGGACTGCCCGGGTTGCAAGATGCAGATCGAGGGCGGGCTGGAGGGAGCCGGCAGTCCGGTAAAAGTGGAGCACTCTGCCAGTCTTGTGGTGGAAAGACTTCGCGCTCTCTGACCGGCACAGGTGACAAGCTGCGTTAAAAACTGCGCGGCACGGCGGGAGTGGGACATCATCCTTATCGAGAGCATCATCATCCGGGAAGATTTCTTGATACTAGCCCCGAACCTTTCTAGATTACCCGCGAAATGGGCTGTCCCTGTCCGGAAGGTGACTGCTCCGACGGGGCAAACACCGTGTGACATACGCCACAACAGACCTGCCCCTTTTCAATACGTGTCCAAAGGGTAAGATTTCGGGAATCGCACCATTCACAATACCATGCATAGTAGTCTCCCATCGGCATCAGTTTCATTTGCTGCTCCTTTTTCCGGCCTGAATACGTGCATGGGATGCCATGATATCAGGCCCTGGTCATTTGGTGGCTTTCTCTATTTAACTATTCCTTATTCAGGTTACAGGCAGGTGAGGGATTCAATATATCGGTGTGAATTTTGAAATTGTTTGGTTCTTTTTCTTGCAGGAAGGGTTTGAAAAGCGCGAGCAACCTGGTGGGAGTTTCGAGATACCGGCACTAGGAGCCTGGCGGGAAATATAAAAAAAAGGGGGGCTTTCGCCCCCCAACCATGAAGAAGGCTCACGTAAAGAGAGCCGTGTTTTGTTTCGGTTAAAAGATAATCTGTGCCTGGAGACGGTACTGCATTTCGTCGGTGTTCTGCTTCGGCTGGGCAACCTGCTGGTGGATATTGGTTACGTCGGCCTGCAGCTTCAGGTTATGCTTGTTGAAGTAATAGGAGACGGCACCCTGTACCTGGGTATTAAGGTCGTTGGATGCATCCCTATTCGGGTCCACGTAGGAATAACGGGTCGCTACCTCAAGGTGCTTTGGTATGATAAAGTAACCCATTTGGGCATAGAAGCCCTGGCCGCGGAGGATTGTATTGGTTATGTCACCATCTGCCTGACCAATGAAATATTCGCCCTGAGCTGAAAACCCCAGCCATTTGAAAGCGGCATCCATACCGAAAGTATTGATAGAGACTTTTTCCGTCGCGGTAAACCAGTTCTTGCTCTTTCCGAGCCAGCCGTTGGAACCTGCGAAACCGAGGTTGTTAGTCTCCAGGGTAGTAGCCGTGCCGACTCTGGTCGCCTTCAAGGAGTCACCAAAGTAGTTGGCACCGAAGGAAACCAATGGTTTTTGCGAATTGTCTAAATCTGCTTCGGAGTACTTCATTTCACCAAGAGGATTGACAGCGATGCGCGCCGCGAGGGCGTTGTTGTTTGAACTACGAAGGACACTTTGGCCGGCACCGCCATACCAACCCAGGTTGTAGCCGAGGATGCCTTCAAACAGACTTCCATGGAGCATGGCGCCTATGTCGCGACCCGGTTTGAATGCGTCGGTGGCGCTGGAACGGTCCACGAACTGCTGAGCGCCCGACGAGGTAAGCTCCTGACGAGCAAAAGGAACCTTTTCTTGACCAACCTGAAGCTGTGCTTCCTTGATAAATTTGTAATTAAGTGCGGCATCCTCAAGCAGCTTGTTGCTACCACCCTCAACAAAATTTACTTGCACTTTGTAGGTGAGATCCTTGGTGTAGGCATGCCCTTTCAACCAGAATTTGGCCCGGCGAACACGCCATTCGCTGACATCCTGTGCCGAACCGTTGACATCGTCCTTATCAAAGAACGAATACCTGGCCTGAAGCCGCCCCCCCATGGAAAGCGAGAACTTCTCATCAGAAGACCGGAAAGTGAAACCATCCCCCATTTTGTAACTGATCGGAGCACTCTTTGAAACTTCCTTGTAGTCCGCCTCGGTAATGACGCCCTTTTCCTTCAGGATGTCCTCGAGACTTTTCGCATCCGCATTTCCCGTAACTGCCAGGGCTGCCAGAAGTCCTGCCGCAATAATCTTCCCTTTCACATTCTCCTCCTTTGTCTCGCGTAATAAGAATTTTGTGAGCCGGCAACCTGAGCAGAGCGCCGCAACGACCAACACAACTATTCGTCTGCACTGCTTCGGGAAGATACAGGAAGAATATTACAGCAGCGTTACACCTCATTAAAAGGTAGGTTACACAACTATTTTTACTGTGGGGGAAGATGCCGGGTTGCTATCTGGATTCAGACAGACTCGGGCGATGTTTTTGTGGGTGCTATCTTTGCGGTTTCAGAATCATCAAAAAACCGGTGGGAAGACGTCACGAGTGGAAAGATATTCAAGCGGCAACCAGAACGAGCTTGCGATGAAAGGCACTTTCAAAAAGATTCCCCTTTACCTTGCCGGAAAAAATTTCAACGGAAAGATCCTCATCTCCTGACAGAGAAATCCGGAAGATAGATTCCGTCAATTCACTGGTTACCTGCCTGACAAGACAGTTCCTCCTGCGATCAAGACCATCGGCAAGGCGGAGAATACCTCCGAGTCGACTGACGAGGACACGGTCTGGTTCGGCCAGACGGGCAAAACCTTCGTGCTTCTTTTTCGGCAGTGATTTGCGGTGGTAGCGGGCGACATTGGCGATGATCTCCCGCTCGCGAGGAGTAAAACCGAAAAGATCGGCATGACGGATCAGGTGATAGGAATGCTTATGATGGCTCGAGTAATTGATGAAGTAGCCCGAATCATGCAGCAGGGCAGCTGCCTCGAGGATTCGTCTTTCACGATCTCCCATGGGAAAGGCAGTGGTCAGGGCATCGAAGAGATCAAGGGAGAGTCGGGCAACCTGGCGGGCATGCTCCTCATCCACAAGACAAGAGCGACTGAAGTCCAGGGCAGCGGCGCGCCAACTCCGGCGACGCGTGCCCTCACCGATGAGGCGGTGTTTCCTGAGACTGTCGAGAATGAGACCTTCCCTGATGCCTCTCTCGTTAACCCGCAAAATGTTGGCGTCAAAGAACTTCATGAGCTCTTCGATAACGGCAACACCGGCCACAATTATATCCGCTCGGTCAGGGTTAAGGCCGGTGATGCCTTTACGCTCCTTGACATCTTTCCTCACCAGCATGGCAAGGAGATGGACAATATCCGAACGAAGTATTTCGTAACCATGGACGGAGTCGTACGCCTCCCCACGCGTGGCCATGATCATGGCAGCAACGGAGGTAATAGTCCCGCCCGAAGCGACAAGACAGCGGGCATTGGCATCTTCACCATCAAAAATCTGCTTCAGGGACAGCCGAACATGCTTGACCAGTTTCTGCAACTCATCCGCGGCCACCGGATCCCGATGGAGGAATTTTTCGGTAAGGGTTACGGCGCCCAATTCCAGCGAGTAATATTCTTCGACTCGATTTCCAAGAGCCGTAACAATCTCGAGACTGCCGCCACCGATGTCAATCATCCCATAACGGATTCCTTCCATATCAAAATTGTGCAATACGCTGAGAGAAACAAGACGTGCCTCTTCCTCTCCCGGAATAACAACGACCTTGATTCCTGTCCGCTCGGCCACCGCACGAATGAAGTCTGCGCTGTTTGCCGCCCTGCGGACGGCGCTCGTGGCAACTGCTTCCACATATTCGACACCGTAACCGTCCAAAATCTTTTTCATGCGGAGCAGGTTTTCCATGGCACGTTCCCAGGCGGCAGGAGAGATGCCCTTGCCCTCGCCAAGCGACTCACCGAGCCGGACCGTTGCCTTTTCATCATCGAGAATGCGAAAACTACCGCCATTGACTACCTCGACAACAATGCACCGGATGGAATTGGTTCCGATATCGATTGCTGCCAATCGCTTTCTTCTTCGTGTCACAGCAGACTCCGGATTCGAGCACCAATTTCCTCGAAAGGAACCGTGTCGAGCTTTGCGCGAAATGCGGTAAAGGCTTTTTCTCTTTTTATCAGCAACAGGTCGACCAGAGCGGTCTCCGTGTTCTTCGAAAGTCCCATTCCCCGTAGCAGTGCCAAAAAAACATCCAGATCATGAATTCGACCGAGTAGTTCCTGATATTCCTTCACGTGGGCGTGAACGGTACGATACCCGTCATCCAGGAAGGGCGACAGGACCTCCATCCGATACCGATAGTGCTTGACGGCAATGCGTAACTGATGCTGGCTGGCAGCATCCTCAGGGACACAGGCTTGGGGCACCAGAAGCAGCACTGCCGAAAGCCGCTGATCGATGCATACGCGTGCGTAATCATCGATGGGCATGAAGGGGTCGACAGCGTCGGGCGGCGGATTGAACAGGAAGGGAGTGTGGATCGTACGTACAAAATATTTCCTGAGAGTATTCGGTTTGGTTTTACGAAAATCGCGTTTCAGCTGTTTCCGGGCACCCGAACGTTGTCCCTGGTAGTGGTCAACGCATGCCGCAAGTTCAACTGCATGCTCCGCTCCGAGCTCTTTTGTCTCTTCACGCAAGAAAACCAGACACTCATCGATATTGCGCAGGTTTCCGAGAATATTCGTTATTTTCCGGACCGCTTTCCTCAACCAGACAATCCTTACCTCAGGATACGATCGGCGAAAAAGGGATAGCCCCTCCCGGAGTCGTCGAGAAGCAACCCGCAGATCATGAATATCTTCCGGGTCAAAGGTTGAGGCTGCTGTTTCCAGACAACGAAAAAAATCACTGCCGCGCTCGGCAAGAAGACCTTTCGACGCAATCCAGAGTGGAGTTTTTTTAAAGAGTACCACGACACACCCCTTCAATCCTCTAGGAGCCTGTCGGACTTTGGAAATCAAAGCGAAAATTAGGCTGGCCGAGGACAGATTTTGTCGATTTTGCAGGGCAATAGTTGTTCTATTGACCAAAAAAGCGGCGAAATCTGGACCGTCCAGACGGATTTGCAGCAGATTTACCCTAAGTCCGACCGGCGCCTAGCGCTGGAAAGAGATTTTGTTCAATGATTTTCGGGTCTTTTTGAGACATTTGCGGATCTTTTTCAAGCTTGCGTTATCAGCGATCACAAGTTTTTTTTCTGCCTTGGCAAGTCCCTTGGCCACCCTTTTTTTTCGAATTTTCAGAGAGTTACAATCCAAATAACCGGTTATTTTGAGTATCTCCTTCTCGACTTTTTTACCGGTCTTTCCCTTCAATTCCTCACCAAAACGATCTCGAACATTTTTTGCTATTTCCTGCACCCGATTGCTGAGAAGGGAGGTTCTGTCCACTTCCTTCGTAACGGTTTTGTCAGATTCTTCAGTGACCATTTCGGCAGCTTGGGCCAGAATCGCGGGAATCGCCCGTGGATTGATACCGCGGATTTTATGCAAACCATCCGCTCCCGCAGCTATGATTCTGTCAAAACTATCAAGACCGGATTCTTTAAATCTGGCAGCAAGAACAACACCAACACCCCGTAACCGGGTCAACTTTTTTAGCATTGGATCCATAGTACCCCTCCAGTATTTTTGACGGAACTTCAGTCCCAGATACCGTTACCTGATTCAAAATACCCCTCATTTCGATAGCCATCTCCTATCAATACTACTCGCCCCACTGTTGTTTTTCAATCAAACAGCCGCTCCGATAATAATTTGCATAAAAGTTTACTCTGTTGTAACACTATCCCAAGTCTGAATTCATGGTATGATGTTCCTAAATTCATTGACAGAATAAGAATAGTTTGGGTATTCTCTGACAATGAAAAATTCGGCAAGCGGTAACGATACGTGGGAACATCTCTGTGAAAAATGCGGCCTCTGCTGTTTTGAGAAAATCGAAGATGAAAGCGGAAGAATCTTCTTCACCTCAACCCCCTGCAGATACCTGGATGTCGTTACCAGAGAATGCAAAATTTATCCCCGTCGTTTCGATATTTATCCTGAGTGCGTTCAACTCACGGAAGAATTGGTACGAGAGCTTTCCTGGCTGCATGATGACTGCGGTTACCGGAAAGCATTCGGTCTGAAGCGCAGAAAGTAACACCGAAAACTTCAATTACCGTTCCAGACAGTGCAGAAAGGTCACTCATGACGAACGAGACGAAAGCAACGACAGTACTGGTTGTCGACGATGACAGGTACGTTCTGGAATCAGTTGTTGCCTTGCTTACCCAGTTCGGCTATTCGGTTCTCCCCTGCCATAACGGCGAGGAGGCTCTCCAGAAAATCCAGTGCAACGATTTCGACGCTATTCTTACCGATATCAAGATGCCGGTAATGTCAGGTATCGAACTTCTGGAGATAATCCACAACCTTAATCCGGACATCCCGGTTATCCTGATGACCGCCTATGCCGAATTAGACATTGCCGTTGAGGCAATAAAAAAAGGCGCTTTCGATTTCATCATCAAACCTTACAAGCCTGCCTACCTTCTCCATTCCATTGAAAAGGGCGTTAAATACAATCGCCTGGTCCAGATGGAGAAGAATTATAAATTCATGCTCAAGGATATGGTGGAAAAGAAAACAAGGGAACTTGCCGACGCATTGATGATGGTCAAGGATATCAGTATTGAAGTCATCGAGAGACTGACGGCTGTTGCCGAATTCAGGGACACCGACACCGGATCACATATTGCCCGAATCGGACTTTATGCAAGCAAAATTGCAGAGCATTTGGGCTTGCCGGAGGAATTCGTCGAGAACCTCACCTTCGCCAGCCCGATGCATGACATCGGAAAGATCGGGATCCCCGACAATATCCTCCTGAAGCCCGGAAGCCTTACCAAAGAAGAATTCGAGATCATGAAGGACCACACTAAAATCGGCGAGAAAATGCTCTCCGGCTCAGACTACCCGGTGCTGCATATGGCCGCTTCCATCGCACTCAACCATCATGAGCGATGGGATGGCAGCGGATATCCGAGAGGTCTGAAAGGGGAAGAAACCCCCCTGGAAGGCAGGATTGTCATGCTGGTCGACCAATATGACGCCTTACGAAGCAAGCGCCCCTATAAGGACTCGGCGGAACATGAGTTGGTGGTCAAGATCATTACCGAAGGTGATGGCAGGACAAGACCTGAACATTTCGATCCGAAAGTGCTTGATGCTTTTGTCGCACTGTCTCCGGTCTTCGAAAGTATCTATCTCAAAACCAAAGATATAAAGTACAACGAACTGCACCAAACCCAAACAACAAAGCCGGCTGTCGTATAACGACGCCGGCTTTGTTGAATGCAAGATTACCACCCTATTCCATTAGTTTCTCATCTGCAAACCCAACGTATCATTAGCAATAACGTCTTCATCATTCTCCTCGGCTATCTCGGTACCGGCAAAAAGATCTTCCAGACTAACCGTGTCGGGATTCAGAGTAGGGTGTCTCTTTGCGCCGATGAATCTTGCGCGGAAGTAGGGAGTGTTCATGGAAGAAATTACGACCTTATGATCGCGTGAGGAAGCGTGAATCATCTTGTTATCGCCCAGATAGATGCCTACATGGGAGGGAAACGAGGCATAGGTGCGGAAGAAGACGAGGTCGCCCTTCTGAAGTTCATAGGACGTTACCGGCTCGCCGGTCCTGAACTGTTCACGGGCGGTTCTCGGCAGCGGGATATCAAGATCGCGGAACACCTGCTGGACGAAGCTGGAGCAGTCAAGACCACTGCGACTGGTACCACCGAAACGATAGCGGGTGCCGAGAAAACTGAAAGCCGACTTTTTGAGGCGTTTTGACACACCGGTCGTCATTTCCAGATCCTTGCCAAGATCAACGGTCTTTTCCTGGTCCGAATCGGTCAATTCCGCCAAGGTACGCTCGTATTCCTCATCGGTGTACAATGCATTTCGCATCGTAAAGCTTCTGGCCGGCTTTTTTGCCACTACTTCCACAGGATCACTCTCCCGGAGAGAGAGGATTCTTCCCGGCTTCAGCGAAGCACCGGAAATGTCGTTTATCCGCTTCAGTTCATCAACGGACAGCCCTGTTTTTCTGGCGATTCGATACAACGTGTCGCCTTTACGAACTTTATATACTGATCTCGTTGTTTTTCCGGCTTCGGCATGTCTTTTGTTCGAAGATGCAGCACGTACGGGAACAACAAGTTTTTCTCCGAGCTTCAGGTGACTGCTAACTATATTGTTGGCTGCTTTAAATTCCTGTACCGACACATGGTATCTCTTGGAGAGGGAATAAAGTGAGTCGTTTTTCTTGACGATGTGGGTTTTGGCGGCGACGGCAAGTGAGGGGAAGGTAATCAGAATAATGAACATCCCAATCAATCTGATACCACTTTTCATGCTCGCTCCTTTCCTTGTACAAAACAAAACATTATTTTAAATTTCTGGTTTTATACATCAGGGAAGGGGCGCATGTCAACCTTTATGGTTCAGGTACCAGGTCAGATGTTACGTGATAAACAGCGATGGCCGGGTAATACGTGACGAAATTACAGCACATTTTAGACGTTACTAGCTGCCGAGCTGAATTTGAATGGAAACCGTGTCAGCGGAAATGGCCCGGATGTGCGCGGGAACCTCAAGTTTCTTCGTCACCGTCGTGCTTGCGTCAAGGGAAGATAGTCGAACCTCCTCGGTACGGACTGACCCCATTCGCGCCATGATCGAGTCGGGTCCCTCCATCATGACCTCGGAGGGTTCAACGGTAACCTTTCTGAGATGGAGTCCTGCCGGCAGCGTACCGGTCAAACGAGGGACCACACGGACAAGTTTCCGAACTCTTTTCTCCATCGTGACGTTGAATGAAGTGGGGCTGATCCGGGTTATCATCACCCCTGAAGGCAGCTTGAAGTCTTCTTTTCTGAACAAGATTTTATTTGACCCCACCCGGGTTTTTGAGAGGTCTATTTCAGCTATCAACTCACCTTGTTTCGGGAGCTGGATAAGACTGGAAAAGGTTTTGAGCTGCAACTCGACTTCTTCGACGGAAGCATTCCGCAACAAGAGCGAATCCGGAAGGTTTCGAAACTGAACTTGGGCAGTCGTAGTAACAATCTCGCCCTGCCGGGCCGTAATAATCAGCCAGCTGATCAAAACCAGCGCAACGATAGCAAGCTTCGGCCAGAAATTTCCAAAGATCCTTTTCATCAAGGTGATATGTGCTTCATCACGATCAGGAAGGAGAAGCAGGCTTTCGAGTCGCGTGGAAAGCTCCTCCGCTGTCTCAATTTTCTCAAGGTTCCCGGAAAGTGCCAGGGAAACCTCGCCCCTTTCTTCGGAAACAATTACCACCACAGCATCGGAACGTTCCGTCAAACCCAACCCGGCACGGTGCCGAGTCCCGAAATGCTGGGGAATGTCGTTGCTGACTGAAAGAGGCAGGTGGCTCGACGCCGTGGTAATTCTGCCGTTCTGGATGATCAGAGCACCATCGTGCAACGGAGAACCGTCTTTAAAAATGCAGCCGAGAAGATGACCATTCACGGAACTGTCCAGTGGAACGCCATTGGTAAAATATTCTGCTAACGGCTCATTTCGCTGAAAAACAAGAATCGCCCCGGTGTTGGAGGCAGCGAGGGAAAATATCGTGGAGCAGAGCTCGGCAAAGTCAAAGGACGGCCCGGTATCCTGACGTCCGAAAAAACGGCGTAAGGGACTGATTCGGTAAAGGGCCTGGCGAATTTCCGTTTGAAAAATAACGATGATCAGCACAAAAATCACCGTACCTAGCTCCTGGAGTATCCAGCTAGTCATAAAAAAACCAAGATTCTTGGTGATCAGATAGACAACACCGAGCGAACCGAGCCCCACAACAACCTGAAAGGCTTTGGTGTGCTTGAACCAGCCATAGAGCTGGTAGAGAAGAAAACTCATAATGATGATATCGGCGATATCCTGCCAGCGAATCAGTGAGTACACGGGAAAACCTCTATTTGGTTAAAGAAGCAGATTGAGACAAAATCGAAATGACAATAGGTACGGCTGCGGGTCGACAGAACCGATATTCCTTTGAATCGGCAGGCAACGGTACGGAGCAACAACCACATTGGGAAGCCACAGGTCTCAGAAAACAAACGGAATACTTTTTTCCAATCCTCTATGCTACTATGTCGGCGGTTTTCGCATTACATGCTATGAAAAAATGAGTATCCAGCGATGCTTATCGAGAGGAAAGTTCGCACCATGGTGAATTCATTAAATAAAGGCTATCTGGTCCGGGAGATGTTCACAAAAATCGCTCCCCGATATGATTTTCTAAACAGACTGCTCAGTCTTGGAATAGACAGACGCTGGCGGCGATCCGCATGCAAAAACATCACGGGTCGCGTGAGTGGCCGGGTGCTCGACATCGCTACGGGAACCGGCGATATGGCCCTGGAAGCAGCGCGGGCAACAGACAACTCAGTCAAAATCTTCGGGGTTGACTTCTGTGCGGCAATGGTAGCAATCGGACGGGACAAAATCAATGCATCATTCTTCAGGGACAGGATAGCGCTCGGAGTGGCCTCCTGCGAAGCCCTACCCTTTCACAACAATACGTTCGATGCTGCGACCATCGCCTTCGGCATCAGAAATGTTGCTGACAGGAGTCTCGGTTTACGAGAAATACTGAGGACTCTTCTACCGGGAGGCGTAGCGGTAATTCTGGAATTCTCAAATCCCAAATCCCGCCTGTTCAAATCCGTGTATCATTTTTATTTCCGACGCCTTCTTCCTGCAATCGGCGGTCTTTTCTCCGATTCAGGCGCTTATCGTTACCTGCCCGACTCGGTACTCGATTTTCCCGATCAGGAGGTCTTCAAAAAGATTATGATCGAGGCGGGATTTGAAAACGTCAGCCATAGCGATTACACCTTCGGTATTGTAACATGCTACGTGGGCAAGAAACCCGCCACGCCATCTTCAGCTATTTCCCGACATTGAGTTGGAGGACATTTCCAGGTACCGGAACGACCTTGTTTCTTTGCCAAAAACGTATGAAACACCTGTTACCATGGGAATTTTAGTATAACCATATTCGCGGAACTGACAACAAAAAAATCCTTTTCGAACGCATTCTTGCACATTAGGGCGTCTACCGCCGCAGGTATTTCCACCCGGCTTGACAGTCCAGCCTATTTTCTGTATAAAAGTTCCTGTTACTTACACAACTTACCATGGGAGACATGAATGTTCGTCGCCGCCAATTTCCTTATTGCACTAGGGAAAATTCTGGACCTCATCCTCACCATCTATATGTATATCATTATTGCCCGGGCGCTTGTCTCCTGGGTCAATCCTGACCCGTACAATCCCATCGTAAACTTTCTGTATCGCATCACGGAACCGGTTCTCTCTCAAGTAAAGAAAAGACTTCCTTCCATGGGCGGGCTTGACCTTTCGCCCCTTATCGTTCTGCTGGTCATCTTTTTCCTCCAGAAATTCCTCATCGCATCGATACTCGACCAGGGATATCGAATGAAACTCAACATCGGAGGATTTCCGTGAAAATCACCCCCCTTGACATTCAACAGCAGCAATTCAAAGGAAAGCTCTTCGGCGGCCTGAACCCTGATGAGGTGGATTCATTTCTGCAAACCGTTGCCCAGGAGATGGAAAACCTCAACAGGGAAAACGCGACTTTTCGGGATCAGGTGCAGAAATTTGCGGCCGAGGCGGAGATCCATGCCCAACGGGAAAAGGACCTGCGTGACACCTTGCTTGCCGCGCAGAAAATCACCGAGGAAATGAAAAACAACGCCCAGAAGGAAGCCGAACTGGTTATTGCAGAGGCTGAAGTCCGGGCAGAAAAAATTCTGGCCGATGCCGAAAACAAGCTTAACCAACTCAGAAATGACATCCAGGAACTGCGCAGACAAAAAACACAGTTCGAAACATCCTTCCGTTCCCTGATCGAGTCCCATAACAAGATGCTCTCATTGCATGAAGAATAGTCTCGAAAGCGACGGGTTGCACATCACTGAAACTGCGGAAGGAATAACCTTTTCCCTCCATGTCCAACCAAGGGCCTGCCGCAATGAAATTGCCGGCCTCATCGGAAACGAACTCAAGGTTCGACTGACTTCTCCGCCAGTGGAAGGGGCTGCGAATAAACTCTGTCAGGAATTTTTTGCAAAGCTTCTTCATGTGGCAAAATCGAATGTGCGAATCATTGCCGGCGAAAAATCCCGCCACAAAACCGTTACGATACGAGGCGCATCAAAGGAAGCCATTCTAGCACTACTCAACAACCCAGCACGGAGTTCTGAATGAAAGCAAAAGACATTATGATTTCGGATGTTACAACGATTTCACGAAAGGCATCCCTCAAGGATGCGGTTTTGTTGCTGCAAAAGAATTATGGCGACAAGAATTTTCTCAATGCCGCACCAGGTCTCGTGGTTATAAATGATTGGGGTGAATTGGCCGGCGTACTGATGCCCCTGACGATCATGGCAGCATTGGTGGAAAGTGCCGGGGACGTGACTCCTGAAGAAAAAATGCAGGAAAACTTTTACGAAATACTGTGCAATAATCTCAAGGACAAGTTGGTTGAAGACATTATGGACAGAGAACCGCTTTCCGTAACCGAAGATGCCAAGGTCATTGACCTTGTAGACCTTTTTGTCACCCATCGCTTCCACCGGATTCCCGTGGTGCGCAACAAAAAAGTTGTGGGAGTGATCTATCGGACACCGCTGCTGTTTGCTATGACCCGTTGTTTATTTAAATAATCTGAAGACGCAGTTTCTTACCCAAATGTATTGACAAATACCCCGGGTAATTCTTATATTTCAGCAAATGAATCAGGAGGTACGACCAAATGCCCATCTATGAATACAATTGCTCAAGCTGTGGAAACCAGTTCGAGCTTCGGCAGAAATTTTCAGATGATCCTGCAACGGAATGTCCGCAATGCGGCGGTTCCGTTGATAAAATTATTTCCCAGACATCCTTTGCCCTCAAGGGTAGCGGCTGGTATAAGGAAGGCTATGCAAAGACTTCCTCAGCAAAAACTCCCCAAGGTTGTCCGAAAGAAGGATCTTGCGCATCGTGTCCTTCCGCAGCCGCCTGAAATCCTATCGTAAAAAGAATCCCCCGCTTCTGGGGATTCTTTCTTAAGCATAATTTCTCTTTTTTCAACATATCAGCATATTCACTTCGGACTGTTTCCCCTCGGCAAATAGTTCGATAAAGGCACAGGAATCAGACCCTATGGCTATTATAATCGACGGAAAAGCTACTGCGCAGAAGATTCGAGCTGAAATAACAGAGGAAGTCAGAGACCTTGCCGCAAAAGGCCTTCAACCAGGACTTGCGGTCGTCCTGGTTGGGGACAACCCGGCAAGCAAGGTCTATGTGCGCATGAAGGAAAAAGCCTGTCAGGATGTGGGGATTTTTTCCGATGAACACACCCTTCCGACCTGCACCGAAGAAGGAGACCTGCTGTCCCTGATCGAAAGACTCAACAGAGACGACAGAATCCATGGTATTCTGGTGCAGCTGCCCCTTCCCAGACACATCAACGAGGAGAAAGTCCTTGAAACAATCTCTCCGGACAAGGATGTTGACGGCTTTCATCCCTACAATGTCGGACGCCTGATCCTCGGAAAACCGATCTACCAGCCCTGTACACCTTTCGGCATCATGGTTCTGATGAAGGAATACGGCATTGACCTTACCGGCAAGGAAGTGGTTATCGTCGGCCGCTCCAACATTGTCGGCAAACCGGTAGCGTTCATGTGCCTGCAGCAGCACGCAACCGTGACAATCTGCCACACGAGAACCGTTGATCTGCCGGCAAAGATCGGTATGGCCGATATCCTTATTGTCGCGGCCGGTCGCCCCGAAGTAATACGCGGAGAATGGATCAAGAAAGGTGCCGTGGTCATCGATGTCGGCGTCAACCGTATCGACGATAAAAAGCTGGTGGGCGACGTGGAGTTCGAAACCGCTGCCCGCCGTGCATCCCATATAACCCCGGTACCTGGTGGCGTCGGTCCCATGACCATTACCATGCTCCTGAAGAATACCCTTCAAGCGGCGAAGTTGTCGCAGGCAGCAAAACAGATCACACAGGGGAAACCATCATGATCGTAAAAAAGGCCGTCTTTCCGGTTGCAGGTTTGGGAACACGCTTCCTCCCTGCGACAAAATCCTCACCGAAAGAAATGCTCTCCCTCATCGACAAGCCGCTCGTTCAGTACGTTGTGGAAGAAGCGGTCGCCGCCGGTATCGAACAGATTCTTTTCGTCACCGGACGTGGCAAACGTGCCATTGAAGACCATTTCGACATATCCTTCGAACTTGAATCAATCCTTCGCGAGAAGGGCAAGGATGATATGGCCGACAAGGTCCGCACTATCGCTGAAATGATCAGCATCTTCTATGTGCGGCAGAAGCAGGCATTAGGTCTCGGGCACGCCATCCTCTGCGCGCGGGAATTTGTCGGCAAGGAACCGTTTGCCGTACTGCTGGGCGATGACATTATCGACGCCGAGAGGCCGTGTCTCGGGCAGCTGCTCGATGTTTTCAAAACCTACCAGGGCTCTGTTCTGGCGCTGGAAAAGGTTCCCATGGAAAATATCTCCGCATACGGCTGCGTCCGGGCGAACACGATTTCCGACCGGGTCTATGAAGTGACCGACCTGGTGGAAAAGCCGAAAAGGGAAGATGCCCCCTCAGACCTGGCGATTATCGGCCGTTATGTCTTGACGCCGGAAATTTTCCCCATTCTTGAAAAACAGCAACCGGGCAAAGGCGGCGAAATTCAGTTGACTGACGCCATCTTGCAGCTTTCCAAGCAGCAGTCGATCTATGGCTGCCGATTCGAAGGGAATCGCTACGACTGTGGTGACAAGTTGGGATTCCTGAAGGCCACGGTGGATATGGCGTTAAAAAGGGATGACCTGGGAAAGGATTTGGAAGAGTTTCTGCGACAGCGTCTGACACTATAGTTTATCTCATTTCGTATCCGGCAGTATAGACGTAGTAACCATTTACTTTTTCATATGGCCATTTTTTAGGTAATGCCCCGATATATCCTGCTGTCTTTGCAGTGAGTACTGCAGCTTCATCAATTTGTTTATTACCACTTGATTCAATCACCTTGGCTTCGGTAACGCTTCCGTCCCTGCTGATTGAAATAAAAATCAGGCCGTAACCTAACTGGCCTTTACTCGTCAGGGGAGAAGCAACTTGCCTCCACCTCTGGTTAACGGCTTCCAGAAATCTTCGACTGAACGAACCCATCAGATCATTATTCTCATCAAAAAATAGAGTATCCCCGCCTACCCTATCACCATATTTTTGCCGAAAGTTGTCCTCCAATGTCTTGAGTGTACGTTCGGTGGGCATAAGCTGAGCCAAATCGGGCAGTTTATTGCGTTTTGGCTTAGTTATGTCCCCTCGAACAACTGGCCCTAATGTATCTTTCGTCTCAGGAGTCACAGCATGCGGGGTTCTTTCCTGCTGTTCTTGTGGTGTCACTTTTGGCAGTGACATTTTCTCTTTGCGCTTACCGGGAATTGTCTTAGGTGCAGGCATCAACTCGTCTTGCTTCGGAATCGAAGGGACTTTCTGTCTTTTGTCCATTTCTGGCACATTATTGACGGTATCCTTCTTAGTTTCAGGCAAATCCCGTAGATCAGGGATTTCCGTTAAATCAACGATATAGGTTTCAGTCTTCCCCCCTTGCTTATTTTCCGGCCAAAGGTAGATTCCTAGCAAGACCACTCCATGCAAAAGCAGCGAGAGCACAACAAAGTAGAGAAAGTTTTTTTCGATATATTTGTCTGACATGAGTCTCTTTGGCGGGGTAGAGGAGGTTTTCTGTTATTGTAGGGAAACCCCCTCAAAAAAGCAACGCAGGACTGGAGGATAGTCGTGTAAAGATTTGTCTGTGCTGAGTGTTTGAGGAAAAGCCGTGAGAAAACCGTTGTTATAGAACCCCGCGGAAACAACGCAGAACTATATGAGGGTCTGGTAAAGGAGCGCCACTCCGAACAGCAGAAACAGGACACCCGCTGCCCGATGAATATAGCGGATCGGAAAATATCGAATCAACTGCTTGCCGAGAAAGATTCCCATGAGTGAAACCAGCCACAGGGCAAGGGTCGATGCGACAAAAACCATAACGGGAGAGTCGTACTGAGCCGCGAGACTGAGCGTGACAAGCTGGGTCTTGTCACCCAGTTCAGCCAGAAGAATCATCAGGAAAGCCGTGCGAATGGCTCCCGCTGCCAATACGTTATGGGATTCCTCATCAGCACCGGAGTGACGCAGGGTCGTGATACCGAAGTACAGAAACAGCCCTGCCGAGGCAATTTTCGTCCAGAAAATCGGAAATAGAACGAAAAGTAACTTTCCCACCAGTACCGCAACCAGATTCAGCAGAGCAAACGCCAAGGCGATGCCGATGAAAATCTTTTTCCAGGGATAGCGTGCCGCAAGGGCCATGGCAGTCAACTGGGTTTTATCGCCCAGCTCTGCCAGAAAAATCACGCCAAAGGTAGTAAGGAATACGCTGGTGCTCA
>Ga0351904_1040_pt1 | contig 26893 bp, 30 predicted proteins | sample BONcelHT113001E3_FD_205826 | JGI IMG/M metagenome (GOLD analysis project Ga0351904, IMG submission 205826) | Enriched cells from coal bed in the Powder River Basin, Montana, United States - BONCAT cells T11 rep1 HSBNCT.T11.300.1.E3 ...
GTAGTGGCACTCAGCACAGACAAGGCATGTGCACCCATCAATCTTTATGGCGCCACCAAGCTTTGTTCGGACAAGCTTTTTGTGGCAGCAAACAATTTCAAGGGGAAACGCGACATTAAATTCTCCGTTGTTCGCTATGGCAATGTTATGGGAAGCCGCGGCAGCGTAATTCCCTTCTTCATGCAAAAAAAGAATGCGGGTCTCCTGCCTATTACCGATGAAGGGATGACTCGTTTCAACATCACCCTTGAAGATGGAGTTAAGCTGGTTCTCTACGCCTTGGAAAACATGTGGGGTGGTGAGATTTTTGTCCCGAAAATTCCAAGTTACCGAATCATGGACGTGGCCGACGCGATTGGCCCGGAGTGTCAGAAAGAAGTTGTTGGTATCCGCCCTGGTGAAAAACTGCACGAAGAGATGATTACACCGACAGATGCTCTGTGTTCTGTTGAATTCGAGAAATATTTCGTCATTCTCCCTTCGATAAATCTCTGGGATGTCAATAAGTTCGCCCAGACCTTTGGTGGGAATTTCTGCAAACCAGGTTTTTCCTATAACAGTGGCGAAAATACTGAATGGTTAAACGTTGAAGAGATCCGTACCCTGATCAGGGACCACGTCGATCCGGCATTCGAGGCTTAGAACCACCATGTCCGAAAAGACACTAATCCCCTACGGCAGACAATCAATATCCGAAGCGGATATCCAAGCGGTAACTGCTGTCCTCGAGTCTGACTGGCTTACTCAAGGGCCATCAATAGAGGCATTTGAAAAGGCCGTCGCTGAGTATTGTGGGGCAAAATTTGCCGTGGCAGTAAACAGTGCAACTTCTGCCCTGCACATTGCCTGCCTGGCATCCGGTATGGGCCAGGGTGATATTCTTTGGACTTCACCCAACACCTTTGTGGCTTCGGCAAACTGCGGACTTTACTGCGGATCAACTGTCGACTTTGTTGATATTGATCCGAAGACCTACAACTTGAGCATTGCAAGCTTGAAGGATAAGCTCGAGAAGGCAAGAAAGGAAGGGTACCTTCCGAAGGTTGTGATCCCCGTGCATTTTGCCGGGCAGTCATGCGAGATGGAAAAAATTTCCGAGCTTGCACGTGAATTTGGTTTCTCCGTCATCGAAGACGCATCTCATGCCATAGGTGGTTCGTATCTCGGCAATAAAATTGGCGCCTGCAGCTTCTCCGATATGACCGTTTTCAGTTTTCATCCGGTGAAGATCATTACGACTGGTGAAGGTGGCATGATTCTGACGAACAGTCGCGATCTGTACCAGAAACTGATCCGGTTGAGAAGCCACGGTATCACCCGTGATCCGGAACTCATGGAAGGTGAATCGCATGGTCCATGGTACTATCAGCAGATTGAACTGGGCTTCAACTATCGAATGACCGACATCCAGGCAGCGCTCGGCCTGAGCCAGATGAAAAGGCTTAATGAATTCGTCGCGCGAAGACACGAGCTCGTAAGACGCTACAACAACGCCTTGTCGGATTTGCCGTTGACCATCCCTTGGCAGCACCCGGGCAGCTATTCGGCTTTTCATCTTTACGTAATCAGGCTTCAGCTTGGCCAGATAACCAAGAGTCACCGTCAGGTATTCGAAGAATTGCGCTCCGCAGGCATCCTCGTGAACCTTCACTACATCCAGGTTCATACACATCCATATTACAAGCAACTCGGTTTCAAAGTTGGCGACTTTCCCGAAGCGGAACGCTATTATACAGAGGCGATCAGCCTTCCCCTTTATTACAGCCTCAGTGACGACAACCAGGATCGGGTCATAAAAGCACTGCGTGAGGCTCTTGCATGAATATGGCGATCATCCCTGCACGGGGAGGGAGCAAGCGAATCCCTCGTAAAAACATCCGAGAGTTTGCCGGAAAACCGATAATTGCCTACTCAATACTGGCGGCCCTTGATACAGGGCTCTTTAACCGAGTGATTGTTTCCACGGATGACGAGGAGATTGCCGAAGTTGCCAAGTGCTATGGAGCCGAAGTTCCTTTTTTGCGGCCCAAGACCCTTGCTGATGATTTCACCGGCACGAATGCCGTTGTCAAGCATGCGATCCAATGGTATCTGGATCAGGGAAATCCAATTGAATACGCCTGCTGCATCTACGCCACGGCCCCCTTTGTTGCGTCGCAGTATCTGAAGGAAGGATACGTAAAACTCTCGGCATCCGAAAAATCATTTGCCTTTTCAGTCACTTCATTCCCCTTTCCCGTTCAGCGCGCCTTACGCATTACAAAAGATGGAAGTCTGGATGCGCTCTACCCGGAGCATATCTTCAGCCGCTCCCAGGATCTGGAAGAAGCCTATCATGATGCGGGCCAGTTTTACTGGGGCAGATCCAATGCCTTCTTAAATGACGAGATATTGTTCTCAACAGTCTCTATCCCCATAGTTCTCCCCCGTCACTTGGTGCAGGATATTGATACGTTGGAAGACTGGAAAAGAGCTGAATTGATGTTCTCTGCCCTGCAGATGGGAAAAGGAAGCGCGGAGTGAACGTTTGTATCCGCACCGATGCGTCGATAGAGATCGGTTCCGGCCATGTCATGCGTTGCCTGACCCTCGCGGAGACTTTACGTGAGAAAGGGGCTACGGTTGTTTTTCTCTGCAGGGAACTGCCGGGCAACCTTATTGGCTACATAAAAGAAAAGGGTTTCTTCGTACACCGATTACCTGCCCCGGAAAAAGCAAACAGCCTGTTTGAGGGAACAAAGCATGCCCAATGGCTTGGAGTTCCCTGGCAGACGGATGCAAAGGAAGTCAGCAAAGCTCTGGGCGCACTCCCCTTACAGCAATGGCTGGTAATCGACCACTATGCACTTGATGCTGGATGGGAAAAACAGATGCGGCCGCTGGTGGGCAGAATCATGGTTATCGATGACTTGGCAGATCGTTGCCACGAGTCTGATCTGCTGCTGGACCAGAATTTGTATGTAAATATGGAGAGTAGATATGACGGCCTATTACCAGCTAGATGCAAAAAGTTCCTAGGCCCCAAGTATGCTCTCCTTCGTCCAGAATTCCGTGAAGCTCGTCGAACCCTTCGGGAACGTGATGGTATTGTCAGACGTATTTTGATCTTTTTTGGTGCCAGTGACCAAACCAACGAAACTGGCAAAGCGTTGCGAGCAATAACTTCCCTCAATAGACCCGATATCAGCCTTGATGTTATTGTCGGAGGTGTCAATCCTCACAAGGAGGAAATTAAAAGTTTGTGCCAAAAAATTCCGAATGCAACGTATCACCGTCAAGTTGCTAACATGGCAGAACTAATGGCCTCAGCGGATTTAGCAATCGGTGCGGGTGGAACTACTACCTGGGAAAGATGTTATCTAAAACTACCATCGATTACAGTCGTGCTCGCGGATAACCAGCAAGAAACAACCAATGCTGTTGCTTCAACAGGTGCTAGCTTGGTATTGGGGCGTAGTGGAGAGGTTACAGAAGTTTCCCTGGCAAGAGCAATTACGCACTTTATTACAAATGTGACTGCCACTAACGAGATGGGCATACAAGCAGGTAAAGTTATGGGAGACAGATTCACCACTGAATGCAAAACCTTGATAGAGATTCTGTTGGAGGAGCAAATTGCTGCGTCGTGAAGATTGCAAGTTACGGGCAATACATGAGAATGACTTGGCCAAATTACTGGAATGGCGCAATTCAGAACGCATCCGTTCCAATATGTATACTGACCATCTAATTAGCACGGAGGAACATAGAGCTTGGTTTATTCGTCAAGCAAACAAGGAGACCCAAACATCCCTGATATTTGAGCTAGATGGCAAACCTTTAGGCGTGATAAATCTGAGTGAAATTGATAGTTATAATAACAGATGTCATTGGGGCTTCTACATCGGAGAAACTGACACTCCAAAAGGTTGTGGTCTTGCATTAGGATATCTGGGACTTGAATATATTTTTGATAACTTACAAATCCGCAAACTGATCGGTGAAACTTTTGCCTTCAACCAGAGTAGTGTTGCCTTTCACCAAAAAATCGGTTTTTCCAAGGAAGGTTATTTGTCGAGGCATTTCCTGAAAAATGGGGTTTACGAAGATATCGTTCTTTATGCGCTTTTTCGAGATGATTGGTTAACTTCTAAAGACACACTAAAGACAAAATGTTTTGGACATGAGAAATAATTATGAGTGAAATTTATATCGCAGACAAGATAATCGGTAAGAACTTTCCACCATTTATCATTGCCGAGATGTCGGGAAACCATAATCAATCCCTTGAACGGGCGCTGGAAATTGTCGATGCAGCGGCAGAGGCTGGTGCACATGCACTGAAGATACAGACATATACAGCCGATACCATGACCCTCGACATCAGGGAAGGGGAATTCCTGATTTCAGATCCGAGTAGCCTGTGGGCCGGAAAATCCCTGTACCAGTTGTACGAAGAGGCGCACACTCCATGGGAGTGGCACAAACCGATCTTCGATAGGTGTAAGGAAAAGGGACTGATCTGCTTTAGTACACCCTTCGATGAAACGGCAGTCGATTTTCTTGAATCTCTTGATTGCCCTTGCTACAAGATCGCATCCTTTGAAAACACGGACATTCCGCTGATACGCAAGGTAGCATGTACAGGCAAGCCGCTGATCATTTCTACCGGAATGGCGACGGTTGCAGAACTTGATGAAACAGTGCGCGCTGCAAGAGAGTCTGGATGCGACAAGATAATTCTGCTGAAATGCACAAGTTCTTATCCTTCATCACCGGAACACACTAATATCATTACAATACCCAACATGCAGGACTTGTTTAATGTTCAAGTTGGGCTTTCAGACCATACACTGGGGATTGGCGTTGCGTTAGCAAGCATAGCTATTGGAGCAACTGTAGTAGAAAAACATTTTACGTTATCCCGTGCAGATGGAGGCGTTGATTCGGCCTTCTCTATGGAACCAGTTGAGTTGAAAGCACTCATAGACGAAACGGAGCGAGCATGGCTTTCGCTTGGTCAAATAAGCTATGGACCGACAGAAGAAGAAACTAAAACATTAGTTTTTCGGCGTTCGTTATATGTTGTAAAAGATATTCAGGCTGGCGATGTGTTTACTACGGAGAATGTTCGTGCGATAAGGCCGGGGTATGGGCTCCCGCCAAAATTTTTTGAATTATTATTAGGCAAGAAAATAAGAAAAGACATCCAAAAAGGCACACCATTAAATTGGGATATTTTAGAATAAAATGCAATTATTCTCGCGTTTGATCATGCATTTAACGTCAGCTTATAAAATAAAATCTTATCTAAGTGGAGACAAAGGCAAAACTATAGCAGTTGTAGGAGTGGGTATTTTATCTCGTTTTCTTACTCTTTTAACACTACCTTTATACACAAGATCACTTAGCCCACAAGAATATGGAGTTATAGGACTTTGCGCCTCATTAGCATTATTTATATCATTATTTTCGACACTCTCTCTTCCTAGTGCTGCAGCAAGGTTTGTTATTGAAACAGAAAACAAGGTATACCGTCAAAATCTTCTTGGATCAGTTTTAACATCTGTTCTTATATTAGGTTCTATATTTTGCCTTAGTCTAATCTTATTTGGACCATTCTTATTACCAAACAAAATAGTAATATATTCAGGAAATATTCGGCTTCTCTTAGTTGCGCTTTCAGGTGAGATATTCCTGAGAGCTATCTCCACTACTTTTTCATCTTACAATTTAGCTTTAAAGAAGCATTCTAATGTAGCCCTGTCTGAGTTTACTGAACAAGCTGTCCGTCATAGTATTTTAGTCTCTCTCACAATATTTGGCGCCCTTACGCCGATTAATTACTTTATTGGTGGCGCTACAGGAGTTGCTTGCATGGCTCTTGTCCTAGCATTGCCAAATTTAACTAATATTAAGATTTGTTTTAATACTAAAATCATGCGAAAATGTTTTGCCTTTTCGATTCCTTTAGCCATCCATTCATCAGCATATATTGGCATTCATTACCTTGATCGAATTTTACTTGCACCTATTGTAAGTCCGGTCTTACTTGGCAAATATCACCTAGCCTACTCGCTTGTCTTTGCCCCCTTCTCAGTTGTCATTCTTCTTGCTAAGGCTTGGACACCCTTATCAAATTTGGGTTTTCTGAAAAATAATCCGAAAATTTATAGGGCCATGTCTGCAGCCTTAGCAGATGTCGGCATTTTAGTAGCCATTATTACTGCAGTTTTTTTGCCTATAATATTATCTAGTTTTTTCAAAAATAACTACCAACCACCATCTGGGCTAATTGAAATACTTATCGCGGCAGAATTACTATATCTAATTTATACATCTTCAGTAACACCTTTAACCTATTTTCAATACAACAGTTTTCTGCCACTGATAACCTGCTTTTCACTAATTATAAATATTGCACTTATTATTATATTAGCACCTAAATACGGCCTTTTAGGTGCAGCTACTGCTACGTTATTTGCTTTTATGGTATTGGGTTCAGCCACTGCCATTTGCTCTCATATTAAGACAGGCGAGTCATTATCATTCAAAACTTGTATCACTCTAGTTTTTTCTTGTTTGCTACTTATTTCCTTCATTGCAAGTGATACGATTAAGTTCGCAATAGGCATTCCATTCGTTATATATATGGTTTTCCGGTTAACCTTTGATATAAGATTGTTTTTTAGTGAGTCTTCTAACTTACACAACTGATTTAATGATACTTTCATCTAACTCTTACTCAGCATCTGGACATAAAGATCCCATATTATGATTATCAGGACCGAAGTAAATCATTCGCTAACACATTCTATTATAATTTATATTAGCATATTATCATGCTTTACTATTATCACATTGATGGCTCCTTTTTTTGGCGGTAAAATTTCTCTCCTTAGTATTTCAGGACTTCTGTTTTTATCAACATCATTACTGCCCATTTTAACAACTGGAAAAAGATGGTTCCACCCACTAGTTATTCAAATACCTATTCTATCGGTGCAGGCAATTTCGATCATAGCTGCAGGGTGCGGATTAATAGCTCTACAAAATCCGTTTCTTTCAATTACATCTGATATTGCAATCGAAGATCTGTATATAAACACATCTCTCATAAATGCAGTTGGTTGCCTGGTCATGTTTTTGGCATGCTTTTGGCCTCGATCTGTTAAAAGATTAGATTCTGTTACTTGCCCAAAATACACGCTCAATCGCAGACTAGTCTTATTCGCTTGCATATTTACGCTAATAGCATGGTCATCCTATCTATATATTGTTTACGAGATAGGATCAATAGGTTTTATGTTCTCAAATATGGGCAACAGAGTTATAATCTATCATGATTTAAACTATTTTATAAAATTTACAAAAGTGGGTATTTACGCTGCTATACTTCTGTTGTTTAATAGAAACATATTTATAAGTATGCTTTTAGTTGTTGGTCAAATCTTCATTGCAACCTCATTGGGCGACAGAGGAGATGTGATTTTTTACACCCTAATACCATACATAATTACTTGGCACTTTATCAAGCAACCCATAGCCTACAAGCACCTTCTTTTGGTATTCATTATATTCATATCTTTTTACGTCGCATTAGGTAACTATCGAACTGCGTCAATTCACAGTGACAACACCTTTAACACTGACATTAATATATCACAGATACTATCGGGAGTGATGCATCACCATAATACAGCTGCAGTTGTTTACAAAGTAGACAAAGAGGAAATACCTTTACAACTCGGAAGCCCACTTATGAATGTATTTTATGCACCAATCCCACGAGCAGTCTGGCCCAAAAAACCTATTATTGCAGAGTCAGCCCTAGTAGGCAGCTGGCTAAAAAAATCTGACATTCTTTCCGGTCTTCCACCAGGATTGTTCGGTTATGGTTATTTAAACTTTGGGTGGATTGGCGTAGTTCTTTTTGCTGGCATAACTGGGATCGTTATTTCACGTTTTTATTTTTGGTGCATTGCACGCTACACTTCAAATGGCAAAAAGGTACCAAACGGCAGTGTTTTAATTTATTCTCTTTTTTATTTTTTAATAACTAACCCAATCTCAACTGAAGTTCAGGTTTCCATACTTATTCAAGTCCCATTTCTTTTGCTAATATTTTTTAACTGTAGATCAAACAGCAAATCTTAAGGTTGTAATAGGGAACATATATGATTCAAATATTGCTTGACCATGTGACACGCGAGCTTACAATAGCCGCATATATTTCATTAGTTCTTGAAGACACTGATTCGACCATAAAAGTTTCGATTGACCATCAAGATTTGTACAACAGATGGAAAGATTATGATTATTTCGACAGAATAGATAAAGGTATTAATATGTTGGTGTCCCCTAGCTACAACATCAAAAGAACTGCTCACATCCTCTCAAGAGCAGTTTACCAAAAGTCATTTTTAACAATTAATCATTCAGAGCAGATTTTTTTGCCACTATTTTACAAGGAAAAACTCAATACCGATTTCAAAAAGGCCTACAGTAGACAAGTATCTGCCCATTTAGTCTGGGGAAAATCATTTGCAGAGAAACTTGTTCAACATGCAAACGTGGATCCGACTAAAATATTTATTGTTGGGAATCCAAAACTAGACCTAGCTAATCGCCTCCAAAAATCTAAACCTACAAATTGCCAAAGCTCCACTTCACCTAGAGTTTTGATAGTATCAGATTTTAAACTAGGAGATTATTCTGGATCTTCTTGGGGAAAATTTCAGCGGCAATACTCAGCGCACTTTAAATACCCGATGAATAATATTTACAAACTTGCAAGAGATAAATGCGTATTATGGGTCAAGCAAGCTTCAGAGTCATTTCCAGACGTGCTTTTTCTCGTGCGCCCTCATCCAGGAGAAGACATAAGTTCATACAAAGCTCTCTTTGAGATTCCAAACATACAAATTACTGGTAGTCAAGAAATAGCAATAGATGCACAAAATGCTGACATCATATTTAGCTTCACCTCAACCTCTATTTTCGAGATGTTATCAATGGGGAAACCAGTATTTAATCTTAAATTAGAAGACGTCCCAGATGAGTACAATGGTACTCACTACAAAGCTTTTAACTGGATAGATAAAGGTTCTTTTTTTAACTTACTTAATAATCTTAGGAATGGTATCTCCCCTGACATATCAGATCATTCCCTCAAAGTACTTAATGAACACATGTATGACCCCTTCGGAAAAAGCTTATTACGTTCAGCAATCGCCCTTAAGGAGATTAATAAAAAATGTTTAACGACTGGATTACCTTACAACACTTTGGACAGAGCTATTGGAAGGAGTTATGCTCTTATTGCTGCGACTAAGTATCTAGCTATCAAAGCATCTTATTTGTTAAAACACACATTTGGCATTGATAACCCGATAGAGAAGTACTCAAAAAAGAGTTGGAACAGCAGACTAGAGGGCCCTGAGCTCTTGACTACGACTAAGATTAAAGACTTTAAAAACAGTGTCTCGTCAATCATATCTGATGAAGATATATCTATATTGACAAATAATACCTATAGCTTGAGACAACAGTCAGAGGGGATCTATATTGACTTTAACTGACGTGATCACAATTAACCAGATTTTGACATAGGACAAAAGCAGATGACTTTGATTGTTACAGTTGAGAGAAGGTATCTTAAATACAACTCTGAATATTACCTGGAGGGTGTTGAGGACTACTCATTTTTTAACAGGTATTTAACTGTTTTCGATACAGTTTATGTTCTTGCCAGATGTTCAGAAGTTGAAAGAATTAAACCATCTTATTGCAAGTTTAATGCTGGTCCCAATGTATTTATTTTGCCAATAGAAACAAAAGGAACAGGTGCACTTAGCATATTAAATATTTTTTTTACATTATCAAAAAAACACATACAAGATAGCCACATCATTTTGCGAACACCTGGCACCCTTGCATATTTAGTATACTTTGCAAGCACATTTTTCCGATATCAATTTAGTCTTGAAATTGTTACAGATCCAGAGCAGGAAGCAAATTCAATAACTCCTTACAAAATTATCAATTCATTTTACAGTAAGTTTTTTCACTGGGTTTTTATAAGACAGTTAAAAAACTGCAAAGCTGCTTCTTTTGTGACAACGCATCAATTACAAGACAAGTACTTAACCGACAAGCAGAGACCTTTAAAGAAATTTTCTTTTTCCTACAGCTCCCTTGATTTACCTTTAAATCATTTCATAACAGAAGCCGAGCTTACACATAAGTTGTCTAATTTCAGCACAAATGACAATATCACTATTACTTTTATTGGAGACCTCAATAGGCCTTTTAAAGGACTGGACGTACTACTAAAGGCAATGACATTACTTGACACTAAATATAAGCTGCAAATTATCGGCGATGGCAAGCTTATGAAACATTATCAATCTTTAACTCATCAGCTTTTGGTCCAAGATAGAGTTTTTTTTATTGGCTACATAAAGGACACGGATCTGAAATTCAGATTATTAAAATCTAGCCACTTGCTTGTGCTGCCGTCTAGAAGGGAAGGTCTGCCAAGAGTTTTAATCGAAGCGATGGCATCTGGGTTACCTTGCATAGCGACAAGGGTATCAGGCGTTCTAGAACTTATTGAAGACAAGTTTGTGGTCTCCGTTGATGATTACAAGGCTATATCTTGTAAAATTAATTTACTCATGCAAAACCCTGAAGCATACAAGGAAGCTTCTTTTAGAAACCTTTACTTTTCTTACAAATACGAAAAAACAAGTATGCAGTTACTGCGTGACGATTATTATCAATATTGTTTGTCAAAATAATATCCCACATCTATGAAAATTAGGCACAAAATGAACCTATTACAAATCAACAAATACTATTCTCCCGATATCGGTGGTGTTGAAACAGTTGTGAAGCAATACTCTGAATTTGCTTCGTCATTTTTCGAAAACGTAACAGTTTTAACTGTTCACAAGAAGTTTAAACTCACTACCACAAAAAGCGTAATAAATGGCGTTCACATAATAAGATGTTCTTCCTTCGGAACATTTTTTTCTATGCCCATTTCCTTTTCATTTTTTTTTGAATATTTCAAAATAAGAAATTCTTACGGGATTGCACACTTTCATGAGCCATTTCCTCTTGGATCTATTTTACTTTTTATCATACCAAAAGCTCAAAAAGTTGTGATTTCTTGGCATTCTGACATTATAAAACAAAAGTTTTTTAAGAAATTAGCACAATACTTTCAGAAACTTCTCTGCATAAGGGCGGATGTAATACTTACGACTTCCCCCAACATGATTAATTTCTCAGAAGTTTTAAGCCACCACCATGAGAAGACTTTTATCTTACCACTCTCAATCAATCCCGAAGAATATACTTACGAAAACTTTTCTGACACATCATGGGGCTTACAATCAAACGGGTATATACTTTTCTTGGGCAGGCTTGCATACTATAAGGGCATTAACACCATATTGGATTCTTTGGAATCATTAGATCTTCAAAATATTAAACTAGTTATAGCTGGCGACGGCCCAATGGCAAACTCAATTAAAAGGTGGTCTTTAGAACACCCCACAAGCAGTTTAGTTTTTATAAACAAGCACCTTTCCGAAGGTGATAAAAAAAAGCTGTTATCTAATTGCTTATTTTTTCTATTTCCCTCAAATTCACCCGCAGAGGCATTTGGCATTTTACAGCTTGAGGCAATGATTTACGGAAAGCCCATAATAAACACTGACTTGCCGACAGGGGTTCCTTGGGTTTCTTTAAATAATACCACTGGCCTTACAATTCCAATCAACAATAGTAAAAGCCTTACTGTTGCAATTAATAAACTCTTGGGAGACCGCAATCTTCTGTATCAATATGGTAAACAAGCCAAAAACCGTGTTATAAACAACTTTTCTGACAATGTTGTACTCCAGAAGCTTAAAGATATATATATTTGCTTACTATCTTCAGATAAAAGGTGACTCTTATGAAAATATGCATTATTGGTGGATCCGGCTTTATCGGCACACATCTAATAAATAAATTAAATGAAAGTTCCAACAACACAATTGTCTTTGATAAAAATATTTGCGCTTCGACCAAAAATTCAATTATAGGCGATATTCGTGACAAATCTGCTTTAGTCAAGGCCTTGTCCGGTGTTAAGGTTATTTACAACCTTGCTGCGGAGCATCGTGATGATGTTACCCCTACTTCACTCTACTATGACGTAAATGTTCAGGGCGCTCGCAACATTGTTGAAGCAGCTGAATTAAATAATATTAACAAGATAATATTCACCAGCACGGTTGCCGTTTACGGTCTTAACAAAAAGATACCTGATGAATCTAGTCCCACCGAACCTTTCAACCACTATGGACAAAGTAAGCTTCAAGCTGAAGCTGTTTTTAACGAATGGGTAACAAAAAGTTCTGACCATACCCTGGTGACGGTAAGACCTGTAGTAATTTTTGGGGAAGGGAACAAAGGTAACGTCTACAACCTGATAAAACAAATCAAGAGCAGTAAATTTTTAATGGTTGGCCTTGGAGAGAATTGTAAATCCATGGCTTATGTCGGAAACATTGCTAATTTCCTAGCCTCCGCCACTGAGTTTGGTCCCGGAAAGCACCTTTTCAACTTTGCCACCAAACCAGATATGACAGTTCGAGAGCTTGTATCTTTCGTACGCACGGAACTTGGAATGACAGCGCCACTACCTAAGCTTCCCTATTCATTAGGTTTGGCAGGAGGCTTTACTTTTGACGTTCTCGCCAAATTGACAGGAAAGAAGTTCCCAATCAGCAGTATCCGGATTCGAAAATTTTGCGCTAATACAACAGTATCAACAAAGGCATTGGATGAGCTCGGATTCAAACCTCCATTTACTTTGCAGGAAGGACTCAATCGTATGATTGCGAACCTTGATCAAAACATCTATTTCGAAGGTGGCGGCTAATACTTCTTTGACCCTAAGGGGACATTCTATAATCAACCTGTCAAGAAAAAATACCGCTCTCTTAAAATCAAATAGTTAGCTTTATTTCTGAAATCCGGACGCACTACTCCCTTGATTTCAAAAATGGCGAGTCTCTCACTAACGGCGAACCTTGGGCCTAATCGTTACTGGTATTCGACATTCCCCGCCCGCATCGGGTACGGGGTCGTCAATCATTCCTTATCCACGCTCCAAGATTCAGTGAGAGGCCCGGTATTGTCCCTCCCGAGGTCAAATGCCTCAACGTTGTTGAACGGGCTCATCTCGCCGACTGCCTGCTTCAGGTAAACTGTCTTACCCTATGAAGCAGGAAGGATTAAATTGTTCTCTGCTCTTCATCAGCGTCCACGCGACAACCAGGAGCTTTGCCGCCAGCTTGACCTTCATCTTCAGCTTGATGCCGCGTTCGAGTTCACGACCTTTGAGCCATTTGCTGTAGTAACTCCTGATGTCCGGGTTCAAAGAGGAAGCAACCATGGCCGCCTGCACCAAGGCATACCGTAAGGCAGCCTTTCCCTGTTTTGAAATCACCGGCTTGACGCTGTCGCTATTCTTGCCGCTGCGTTCGGCGCTCAAATCAAGCCCCGCAAGGCGCAATACCTGTTTCCTGTTCTCAAACCGGAAAGCGTTGCCGATAGCGGCAAGGACCATGGCCGAGACAATGGGACCGAAGCCCGGAATAGAGAGAAGACTTTCATACTCCGGAAACTGCTGTGCTACCTTTTCCATCAGCTTTTCGGTGTCTCTGACGGTTTCGCGGACCGCCTTCAGTTTGCTTACCAGACTCTGGGCTTCCCATCGGGCTGCGTCATGCACCTGGCAGCCGGCGGACTCCTTGGCGGCCTCCCAAAGCTCACGCAGGCGCTTTTCCGATTCGATCCTGATCTTTCGCGTCGTGATCAACTTCAAGAAGGCCTCGTATTCCATCCCGGCGATCTCTCTCGGGTCCAAGCAGTGTTGAGCAATCGACAAAACCAGATCGTCCGGTTGCCCTGCCCGGATATAAAGCTTGTCCAGTTCGGGGAAATATTGCGCGAACACGTTGTTCCGCAGGCGCATCCGTAGAGCGTGCTCTTCTTTCTTCAGCCTGCTCCGGAATGCTATCAAGCTCCTTAATTCCCGCAGGCTCTCTTCCGGTACGTCATAGTAAAGGCAGCGTCCCTGGCCGACCAGGTCGGCGACATTGGCGGCATCTTTCTTGTCGTTCTTGTCCCAGCGGCCATCCAGCATCGCACGATTCTTTGCTACGGCCACGTTGGAGACATAGACGACGTGTTCATCCTGGCGTATCAGATATTCGGCTAAGGGCTTATGGTAGGAGGCGGTAGGCTCCAGTCCGTACACGACTTCAAACAAGCCGTGTTGGTTCTGAAGGTCTCTGGCTAAACTTCGGAGACTCTCAAAACCTTTTGTGCTGTTGTCAAAGACCATATTCTTGCGAAGCGTTCTACCATTGGGAGTGCCGAAAAAAGCATGATGGTTGTTCTTGGCAACATCGACGCCAACCAGCAAGTATTTTTCCGAACCTCTGACTGAAGATCTGATTTGTCTGAACAGCTCCAATCTATCAGTTACAGCGTTCATTCTGTCCTCCTGTCTTGTCGAATAAATGGCTATTCAATAACACAGCTTCAGGGGTCAGCCCTCGACATTGGACATTAGTGGAGGCAGGGAGGCGGACGGGACATTCTAAAAACTTAAAAACTCAGTTCGGCAAACTCTCTTTGGGGATAATTCATGAATTATCAACTTTTATAGGTTTTTGTCTTATAACTCGTTACTTTTATTGAACAGCTTTCCTTTGATCTTGCTGAACTCATCCAGCATTCCTTCATGCCCCGACCATCGTTCAATCTCGTCCAAGTCAACTTCATTGTCGGCAGCAACCAGTACTGCTTGTTCCAAACACTGCATGTCTTTCCAAAAATAGTAGCCTGCCAAGCGATCCTTAACGCAGTCAGTTGGTGAAAGAACGCGTAGTCGTCCTGTGGCAAATTCGAGCTCCACTATTTCGCGGACTCTGAGGGGACGTTGCTTGCTATTTTGCTAAGTTGCAGAAACCAGGCATTCGGGGGCGAGAAGGTAACGAAGCAGTTTTGAGTTTTTGTTTTTGAGTTTTGATTTGAAAAGCTGAAGTCTCTGGGGTCAAGCTAGACTTTCTGCCATTCTTATGGGAGATTTCGTACCCTAAGGGGACGTTCTTGAAAAATATAGATTCTAAAAACAGAGGGGCAGTGACGGGACGCCCTTTATATATTTACATTTGTACCCGGGCAGGCACAGTATTCATTTGCCGATTTGATTAGGAGAGGAGACTGCCCAAAACCGTCAAAAGAAAAGTTAGTTTTTCTCGTGAGATGCGGGCTTTCTTGAGGATGGCGTGCAACGTCCCTTTTTTAAGCGACGCATTCGCGTGGACAGGAACGGGAATGGTGATGGTCTCGTCTTCGGTGGTTTTCTGATATATCCGGTGAGAACCCGTCTGCCGGACAAAAACAAATCCGTCCTTCTCAAGTATCCGGCAGACCTCTTTGCCGCTCAACGGCGGGATCTTATCCATTGACCACCAACTCCACTTCTTCCTTGATGACCCCACTGGAAAAATGCGGAATATTTTCGATGCCGACGACCTCGATATACCCGGCCGCGGCATCCTTAAGCATCGCGATGGCTATCTCGACCGTTTCTCCCTCGGTGGTGACATCCAACTCAGGACAATAGGCGATGTAGCCACCTTCTTCCGCTGGAGTAAGTTCGGCGGTGATTCTGATCTTTCTCATCTGACACCCCTTACGGACATGATCAAACCTTACTTATGAAACCTACCAGAATTGCTTCTCCTCTGCAAATCAAAAAAAGAAAGTAGGAACCTAAGGGGACGTACTTAAAAACTTTACTAACTTCATGTTTTATGATAATCAACCCTCATGCCACGCTCTGCCCGTATCGACATTCCTAATATCCTTCAGCACGTTATCGTGAGAGGCATCGAGAAACGCGATATTTTCAGCGGTGATGATGACCGGCACGATTTCGTCACCCGATTTTCCAATCTTCTCGAATCGGAGAAAAAGGGGACAGATTTATTTTCCAGAAAAAGGGGACAGATTTATTTTCCGGCCGTTGCAGAAAAAGGGACCCTGAGGTGTCAACGGCAATCGGACCCTGAGGGGACGTAGTTGATTTCGTTGACTTCATACACGCAAGGGTCTAACTCTCCACTATGCCAAGGTCAGCCCGCATTGATATCCCAGGTCTGCTTCAGCATCATCTGGAATGATCCTGTTCTTGCCATAGCTTGGCCTATTGATGGCTTGCCTATGCTTGCAAAGAAAGATGCTGAAGGGAAAGCTTTTAGGGATGCTGAGGTCTTTTAGGCGAGGAGGTAGTGAAACTGTTTTGAGTGGCCTTCCGGGGACATTTCATAGTCAATTAGCTGTGAATTTCATAAACATTTAAATATCCCTGGGACAACCGTTTCCCTTGGGGGATCGAACACTTGTTATCCCTAGTTTTTCAATAAGACACTAGAACATACCCGAAAAGTGGGGCGATATTCTTCGACATTATTTGTCTTTTACATAATCCAGCGTTTTTTTGACGGAATTCTCAATATTTGGAATTAATTGATGATCCGTGTATTTTTCTCTGTATTTCTTGGCAATTTTTATTGCCTCAATTATTTTATCATCGCCCTCATCTGGATTATCCGGCGGGTTATTGACATACGGGGCTAGGCTTGAAAGCCCTACAGCTAAAAGCGCTTCCTGACGCTTTTGGGCTGTTTCATAATCTTTTGCCTTGATAAGCTCTAAAAACGTAACATATCCAGTTATCTCGCTTGCATAGAGAGTGTGCAACGATTTTAGGAAATTTTTATTTAAGCATTTGCTTGTTCTATAATTTCCTACTTCAATACCACCAATAAAAGCACATACTACCGTAGCAACTAAAGCGATTACTTTAACGTACCTTTTCATAGCTATCCTTTATTATGTGAAATTTACTTCTTCAAAGACCACCCTCTGCGATTCAATTCTTTATGAGCCTCCATCGGGTGCTGCCCAGCCCATGTGGTATCAATAATATTCTCAAACTTACCCTGTTTTGCCATTTCGTTATTATAAAAATGCACTGATGCTGAAATGGCGGCTGTTGGTACTTCCGGATCAAGAGCAGCAGTCCCTACCGCAACAGCACCACCCGGATCAGGCGAAGACGCCCAGGTAGCACCTATTATTCCATCCAAAAGAGAACACCATCTTCCATGTTTCTGTCTTTGATCTTCATTACATCCCAAGCCCATGTTGAAACTCCTTTACTAATAGTAATTATCTGGGAATGAGCCAAGAATCTTCGGCTTCTATACCATTTGCTTCCCAGGAGGCTAAGGGGACGTAGTTGATTTGTTGACTAACCACTCACCCCGTCTGGACCTAGGGACTTCTCCAATTTCAGGATTAAAGATTAAAGGGGTAAGGGTTAAGGAACTGGTTTTGAGTTACCAGGATTATGAGGGCTAAGGGGACATTCTTTAATTGTTCACTAACATCCAAACAGCTCTGGTTAATCAACAAATAAACAACGTCCCCGGAAGGCCCCGGAAGGCCCCGCTGGAGGTACCCTGGAGGTACCCGCTTGGGTTCAATAGCAAAAGGCATGTTTAGAATGTCCCGCTGGTCCCGTCGAAACAACGTCCCGCTGGTCCCGCAAGACAGTGCTCAAAAAGGCTCCGACACACCCTGCCCCGCTTCTTCAAATTTGAAGCGAAAAGTATATCTGGTGCTCGCACTACAAATAAGATAGATTCCCGAGATCCCGGCATTCCGTTTGGCGACCCTTGCGGCCATCCCTCTCAGTTGAGAGCGAATATGCGCCAAATCCGGGCGACCGCCTGTAATTGGGCGAGGTACATAATCCATTGCGACTGAGCAACTTTTGTTCCTTTCCACCATATCATTAAACACTTCCAAAATTTTTTCATTCATTTTCCAGTTGGCAACAATGTTTTTACCATAGAGATCTTCCAGGATTTCACGCAAATCTTCTGCTTCGTCATTATTGAGCATATGCCACCCTCACCGGCTTATTTATTATGGTCCCGAATGGTTCCGATTATTTTTTTGAATTGATCAAAACTCATGCTTTGCCCGACTATTTTCAGGAAAGAATAGGGATTATTATCGTTGACAAGGATAGCTGTGCTATCTCCAATATTCTCTTTTTCCGGAACGTGCCAATAAAAACAGGTTACCGGTCCTTTCTTGGAAGTAAAAACTACGGCTTTTTCGCTCAGAAAATGACTTTTCATGTTTATTGCGAACCGCCACAAGAGCAAATCGGAGGTGATTTCAGGTTCATTATCTTTTGCGGTTTTTGTAAACATAATCACGGCAATATCAAGCATCGTGAGGTGAACATCTTTCATCAAGGGAGCAAAAAGTTGCTGAAACAATCCATCCGAACTTACCTCGAAAATTAATTGACTATTATCTTTAAAGGTGGCGAACAGGATGTAATCGGAATGCACTATCCGTTTCAGATCGGTAGGAATTTCAACGAGTAGTCGTGGTGATTCAACAATCTGCACAGTCTTGCCGGAATAAGGTTGAGGCCAGGGAGAGGGAGGTTGAGCTACCGCATTACACCACCAATCCTTTTCACATTTTCTAAGCATTGGGTCATCAGTTTGCAAAGTTTGACTTTGGCCAGGAGTCGGAATGATGCAAGTGATAACCAGCATGAAAGTTCCGAAATAAACGAGGTTGTTCAAAAATGTCATAAACCCTCCTGTTGGGGATCTCCGTTGTGTCAAAAATTTATATGTCTTTTAACAAGAAAGACCATCCCGTTCGCCATTCCCGCTCTCTTCTTGTCATTCCCGCGAAAGCGGGAATCCAGGAATTATGAACTCAGTCCATAATATAGGTCCGTCCAAAACGGGTCTGCAGTGTCGATCAGCTCCAACTTCCATTTACGATTCCATTTCTTTATCTGCTTTTCCCTGCCAACTGCCGATTCCGCGGTTTCATGTAGCTCATACCAGACAAGTTGATGAGTGCCGTACTTCTTGCTGAAACCGTCGACGTAATCGTTTTTATGCTCATATACTCGTTTCAGTAAATCGGAAGTCACCCCCGTAAAGAGGGTGCCGTTTCGCTTATTGCACAAAATGTAAACGTAGAATTGTTTCATCCTATTAGACCAAAAATTCCTGGATTCCCGCTTTGCTCCTTCGCTAGGGCTACTGCGCACAGGGCCCTGAGGGGACGTTCTTGGCCCTGAGGGGAGGGCCCTGAGGGGACGTTCTTGAAAAATTAACTTGTGGAATTTAAATTACGGATTGTCGATTAGAACGCGGCTCAACCTGTCCACGAAATCATCGCGATCTTCGTCGTCATAATGCGCTCAAGACCTCGACAAATAATGTGATGAAAGGCGCCAGGAGCATCTATTCGTGCCTTGCGGGGCATGGGAGGGAATTTACCATAGCCGCCTATCATTAGCAACGCATAATTTAATGGGCGCCCCCCCCTCTCCTCAGACCGAGAGAAGGGAATGAGCCGGTAACTTGAAGTTACTATCTTAACTTCAAGTTACCGGCGTTGCCTTTACGACGGCTACTTCATTCAATTGTGGAAATAAAATGATTTAAAATATTATCATCATTATCACGAAAAGATATTGTGATATTATAAGAGCTCAGAGGGCCACTTGCATGGAAAAGAGTAATTAGACCCTAAGGGGACGTAGTTGATTTGTTGACTAACCACTCACCCCGTCTGGACCTAGGGACTTCTCCAATTTCAGGACTAAAGATTAAAGGGGCAAGGGGTAAGGAACTGGTTTTGAGTCACCAGGATTAGAACACTTGAACAATTCTTCCGTTTCTGCTTTGATGCGGCAACTGAAAACCACACTGCCATAACGCTTGACGTCATAGATCGGGAGGCGCTATACTTTGATCAAAGGATTCGCATGCAAAGAAACGGAAAAGATCTGGAAAGGCGAAGTGTCTCGTCGTCTGCCTCGCGACATTCAGGAGGTTGCACGGCGCAAACTACGAATGATGAACAATGCCCGCACCCTACAGGACTTACGCGTGCCACCGGCCAATCGGCTCGAGTCTCTCAGGGGCGACCTTGCTGGCCGGCACAGTATTCGTATCAACGATCAGTGGCGCATCTGCTTCACCTGGCAGGAAGGTGATGCCTTCCAGGTCGAAATCACAGATTATCATTAGGAGATCAACCATGGGACAAGGTTTACGCAACATTCACCCGGGTGAAATATTACTGGAAGAGTTTCTCAAGCCGATGGAACTCAGCCAGAATCGCCTTGCTCGGGAGATCGGGGTGCCACCCCGGCGAATCAACGAGATCGTACTTGGCAAACGGACAATCACGGCCGATACCGCGCTGCGACTGGCCCGCTACTTTGGTGTGAGTGAAAGCTTCTGGATGGGACTGCAAGCCGACTACGACCTGGAAGAAACTCGCCAGCAACTCGGAGAGCGCCTGAAAACGGAAGTCCACCCACATGCGGCGTGACGGGCACTAAGGCGGCGTTCTGTCAGCTTCAGGGGTCAGAATTAAAAAGGGGACGGATTTATTTTCCAGCCGTTGGGAAAAAATGGCTTCTGTAACGGGTCCGGTACCATGGACACAAGATAAGAATCACGCAACCTTCTGGAGTTGAAAGTCCTCGAAGGCCTGACGCGGGCTTCTGAAGCCAAGTTTTTCGACCAGCCATAGTCGGTTGTAACGATCCATAAAGTCAGCTACTGCCGTTCACTTCTTCGATGTTGCGGTAATGGTGGCCATAGATGACCTGTTCTCTAAAAATTTTACGCAAAGCGCCGGCTTGTCAAGTTGAAGCCGAAGACGTCTATACAAACTTTATCTGATAACCTGATTAACACCAATCTTCAGCTTATGGCTCTCAGAATGACGAGGGTGCAGGCGACGGGCGGGTAGCCCGTTGCCTGCACCCTGTTGTTGGCACACGATTTCCGCTCTTATTTGAACGTTTTCGTTGCTGCGTTCATGGAAGAAGATCTGAACGTTATTTTCTTGATCGGCATCTTGTCTTTGAGAAGTTCGTAAAAGAGCTCGCAAAGATTCTCACAAGTAGACACCTTCTTCGTCACAACTATTCTGTATTCCGGGTATGACCAAGCAAGTGGGTGGTCTATCTTTTTGAGTGGAACGCAATGCTCTGGGTCGTTATTGATGCCTTCCTTCTTGTATACGGCAATAACCGCGTCAAGAAGAGGGTCGCCTTCTTGAAACAGTGTTGCATGATGGAAATGGTCACAGACTTCCCAGGCTTTTTTGAATCCATCCTTGCATGCGTGTGCAAATCCCGTTATCGGATCCACGGTGTCTTCAAGTTCAATGGTTAGAAGACCTGAGTGCCCGTGAAGGTGCTTTGCTTCTCTTGGCCATTTCATGAACCTGTGTGCGTACTGGAAGTCAAGGTTTACGATTGATGTGTACTTGTCATCGGACATAATAAACTCCTTTCCTGTTTTTGGGTTAACTGACTGGCTACTTTCTCACATTTGACAATTCGATTCAACGCTTAGAGTATTCAATTATATTTCCTGCCAAAATCTTCAAATATCTGTAAAAAAACAGGCGTTTTCTCGGAGCTTCAGGGAGCTTCAGGGGTCTGCCCTCGACATTGGACATTAGTGTGCCATAATACGTCAAATCCCACAAAGGAGGCATAGTATGACGCGACCCTTACGGCTGGGGATTTCGGGGACATTCTTGCTTTAGTGCACTAGGGGAAATTTGGCGGGACATTCTATTCATCTATTATCATAGCGATTGACATTAAAATTTATCTGCATTAACCTGCCCTCATGCTAAGCTCTGCCAGACTACTCATCTCGAACTGCTACCCACCACCCCACCACCCCAACTTGTTCACTTGAAAATATTTATGGCATAGGATACCATAGTGAAACGGAACGCAGCACTAGTCATCAACCGAAAAATTACGCTTGACGATGGCTCGATAATCCAGGCCGTAATCTGGACATTACCGATACTGTTAAAAGGCTCTCCTCATCGTTACAAATATCGTCTTTATTATGGTCGCAACGGTGAATGCATTGTCCGCTTCGACAACGAACAGGGGAAGGGTGATCACAAGCACATCATGGGTGAGGAAGCGCCATATATTTTCACGGAGATTCCAAAGCTACTTGAGGATTTCCGTAACGAGATTGAGCACGTAGGGGGTAAACTATGGACCGCACTGTAGGCATAAAAGGCAAGCAACAGTTTTTTAGTGAACTCGAACGTGATTGGGCGGCAATCGACAGGGGAGAGAATGCACCAGAACCGATCCATCGGATTTATTTTGAATCCGCTGAAGTGCTGTCAAGGGTTCTTACCCGGCAACGGCACAATCTGTTGAAGACACTCCACGCAAATGGTCCTCTCACTGTCCGTGCATTGTCAGCGCTTCTAGATCGCGATTATAAGAATGTTCATGCAGACGTGAAAATTCTTGAAGAAGCTGGCCTGATTGTTCGCGACAGCAAACACCATATCCTGGCCCCATACGAAAAGTTGACAATTGAATTGCCACTCACTGCGTAACTTCACTCTGTGGACCCTGGAACCTAGACCCTGAGGGGACGTACTTAAAAACTTTACTAACTTCATGTTTTATGATAATCAACCCTCATGCCACGCGCTGCCCGTATCGACATTCCTAATATCCTTCAGCACGTTATCGTGAGAGGCATCGAGAAACGCGATATTTTCAGCGGTGATGATGACCGGCACGATTTCGTCACCCGATTTTCCAATCTTCTCGAATCAACGGGAACCGACTGCCTTGCCTGGGCACTTTTATCTACCCACTTCCATCTTCTCCTGCGGGTGAAAGATACCCCCCTCTCTAAATTCATGAGGCGACTTCTCACCGGTTATGCCGTGACTTTCAATCTCCGGCACAATCGCACTGGTCACCTTTTCCAGAATCGATACAAATCCATAGTCTGCGATGAGGAAGAATACCTCCTGGAACTGGTGCGCTACATCCATCTTAATCCCCTGCGTGCAGGAATGGTGGCATCTCTCGAAGAACTCGACAGCTATCCATTTTGCGGCCATTCGGTTCTTCTGGGGAAAAATGAACTGAAGGGACAGTCTTCGGCTGAGGTGCTTTCACGATTTTCCAAGAGGATAGATGCCGCACGCAAGAACTATCGCTCATTCATCAGGGACGGAATAGCTATGGGGCGCAGTGACGAGCTGGTTGGTGTCGGCATATTCAGGGGAAGCCTGTCACAAGAGAGTGAACTCAAGGATTCGCGGGTACTCGGTAACGGGGAATTTGTTGAGCAAATAATCCAACAAACCAAAGAGGGGCTGCCTGCCGGAAAGATCGATCTCAATATCATAGTAGAAAGTATCCTGGCGGCACTGGATGTTTCTGAAACGGAACTTCTGTCGAGCACACGGGAATTGCGAGTGGCAAACGTGCGAGCCATAATCTGCCACTTGGCAGTCAAATCCGGTTACAGTGGGGTCGTCGTTGCACGCCGCCTCAATATTTCCGGGGCGGGGGTAACTGTTGCCGCAAGGCGTGGAAGGGAGCGTATCAAAAACCACCCGAAGCTTGCCGAAATCGTCGGATTGTAGAGTTAGTTAATGATGTAAGAAGGTCCCCTGGGGATACTGCTTCACAAGGTAAGACGACCTACCCCGAAGCAGGCAGCCGGCGAGATGAGCCCGTACATGAACGATTAGGCTCAAGGTTCGCCGTTAGTGAGAGACTCGCCATTTCAGAAATCAAGGGAGTAGTGCGTCCGGATTTCGGTAGTAAAGCTAACTATCTGATTTTTAAAGAGCGTTTTTTATTCTTGACAGGGTGATTATAGAATGTCCCCTTGAGCTTACCCACTCAATTCGTCGAGGAGCCGTCCCTCTACTTGTCATTCACAAAATCCAGCGTCTTCTTGACTGAATTTTCAATGGCAGGACTGATGCGATGCTCAGGGTGTTTCTCTCGGTACTTCTTGGCAATTTTAATTGCTTCGATAATATCGTTGTCAGGTTTTACAGGCTGCTGGTTTACATATAATGTTATTTGTGCAAGACCAGCATCCACTAGCGATTCAAGTCGTTTTTTTGTTGTGGCAGAGTCGCCAGAATTTAATAATTCCAGTAAAATTATGTTTACTTTCAATTCAGATGCACTAATCGAAGACAATAGTTCATAAGTGATGTATTTATCCAATCGCTGTTGTGTTTTATAATTACCAAAACCTACTCCGACTATAAAAATGCAAATAGCTGAGATAACTAATACCAATATTTTAAAGTAACGTTTCATAGTTATCCTTTGTAGTTATTTCCTATTTACTGTTAGCCCATATCCTTTTCGTTTTAATTCTCTAAGAGCTTCCACGGGATGTTGCTGTGCCCAAGTTGGGTCAATTCCATCTTCTCCCATGGCATACCTTTCAAAGGTATAATTTTTAACGGCAACAGACCCTGAGGGGACGTTCTTGAAAAATTAACGTCCCCCCCTCTCCTCAGACCGAGAGAAGGGAATGAGCCGGTAACTGGAAGTTACTATCTTAACTTCCAGTTACCGGCGTTGCCTTTACGACGGCTACTTCATTCAATTGTGGAAATAAAATGATTTAAAATATTATCATCATTATCACGAAAAGATATTGTGATATTATAAGAGCTCAGAGGGCCACTTGCATGGAAAAGAGTAATTACATGTGAAAATTTATTTTCTTTAGCCAGAGAATCTTTAATAAGCATCACATAGGCCAGAAATTTATCACCAGAGTATATCTTGATATTTTTTACATTTTTAAAATCTGCGGCCTTGCCGTACACAATCCACCTGTCACCAACATTTTCAGCCATGTCAGGTGTAAGGGTGTATAGTTTATGAAAAAGTTCTTGAGGAGTTTTGAAGGCTGAACAGTAATCTTTCTGATACACCTGAGCTTTTTCTGAACACATGTACGAATCATTCGATGATTTAATCATGGTGATTTTTTCGTTTTTTGATTTGAATGCTATCATGTCATTTTTTCTTTTAACTTCTTCTGTGTATTCTGACGGTATATAGGCGCTCAATCCAAAAAACTCTATTTTCGTAAATCCTTGTGGTATGTTTTTTTCTTTTTCAACGCGGATGATGTCAGCTTTGTAATAATGTTCAGGGAATACCCATTGAAAAGGATATGAGCGGTACTCTTCTAAATTAAAAACAGATGGTTCCGATTGTTTGCCCTCATCTGAAAATGCAACACCGAAACAGCATAAAGTTATGAATAAAATTAGTACTAGTTTTTTCATAGTTATCCTTTGTTATTGCAAGCATTGGCCTGCTATTGTAGACCTATAATAGGATAAAGACACAACCCTGCAAGCTGTAAAAGTCTGCCCATGATCCAATTGATACCTGTTTTTCATGACACTATATACATATGTTACAACCCAAAAATAGCCAGGTGCGCTGCCGCTAGGTTTTGGAACGTATGACATTGCATCTGAACAATCATAATTTGCTGCAAAAAACTTCGCCAGCTCATCCGCAGCGCTTTCCGTCCAATCTTCTGGAGCAATGTAATCACCCGAAGCCATTTTCCATAATTCTGAACACTTCTTTTTGCTTTCAATATCCATTTTAAACCCTCGCTTACATGGATTTATTTTAATAATAAAAAAACAGTGTCAAAAAAACTGATTAAAGTCAATGATATTTTTGGACCCTGATGGACCCTGAGGGGACGTTCTTGAAAAATTAACTTGCGGAATTTAAATTACGGATTACTGGGTAACAAAGCAGTTTTAAGTGTTTGGTTTTTGGGTGCTAAGTTGGGCATGGAGACATGAGGTTCTACTATGACCTCTTACGGGCCAGACGATAGACCAGATCATTTTCACGCTTACCGACCGCAATTACCATCACCACCAGACGCTCATCGACAACCTGATATACCAGACGAAAACCGGCACTGCGTAACTTGATTTTGTAGCAATCGGTCATGCCTGAAAGAATGGCTGACTCCACACGGGGATTTTTGAGGCGTTCTGTTAGACGTTTTTTGAATTGCTCTCTGATTGAGCTGTCAAGTTTCCGCCATTCCTTGAGTGCCGTCTCCTTGAATTCAAGACTATAGCTCATCAAGCTGAACCTTGACGGATGCCTCGGATTGCCGCTCCTTGACCAATCTCGCAAGCTCAAGATCGTCAAGTTGTTCCATCATGGCTTCGAAGACAGCAGCCGGCACCAGGTAGGCGGTAGGGCGATTGTGATTGAGGATTGCCACTGGCTCGCCGTGAGCATTGGTGATGATGCTGGTCGGGTTTTTTTTCAATTCGCTGATACTGACCGTAGATCGGGCATGTATTCGCTGCATGGCAGCCTCCTTTATTGCACTTTTTATGTACTTAATATAGGTCATTATTTCGGTCTTTGCAAGGAAATACCCCGCAAATTCCTGTCACGAATCTTCCAATCTTCCGTAATCTTCCGCTTCCGGGGACGTTCTTAAAAACTTAAAAACTCAGTTCTGACTTCGAAGAATACGATTTCAGCAATTCCAAACAATGTCGAGGACTGACCCTTATTGCAGTCCCCAATGTTCTTTATAGAGTGAAGTCATTACAGCATAACCGTCATGATTCGGATGTACTTCGTTTTCAAACAGAGATGAATTTACACTACCATCAGGAAGATAGAAGGAACCTGATATATCAAAATAATCCACAGTATATAAGTCACAAATGCCATTAATAGCAGTATTATATTGGCTTACATAGTCTTGTAATGAATCCAGTCTAGGCAATATACTTACTACAGTCAGCTTAATGTGACTATTCTTTATTATTTCAATCAATAAGCCCAATTTTATACTAAAGTCGTATACGCCATCCTCAC
>Ga0351904_1042_pt1 | contig 26033 bp, 25 predicted proteins | sample BONcelHT113001E3_FD_205826 | JGI IMG/M metagenome (GOLD analysis project Ga0351904, IMG submission 205826) | Enriched cells from coal bed in the Powder River Basin, Montana, United States - BONCAT cells T11 rep1 HSBNCT.T11.300.1.E3 ...
CATAATACAGGATCCGTTAAAAATAGAACCGCTTTCAATAACAATATTTGGCGTTGTAATATTGCCGTTATGAGATGAAGTACTTTTCAGCATAACCCGATCACTGGCAGTAACATCCCCTTGAATTTCACCATGGGATATAAGGTTCTTCGTTGTAATCTTAGCTGCAACTTTTGCAGTAGGTCCGACAATCAACAATCCCTCCGATATAATCTCTCCTTCGAGAACGCCCTTTATCATTAGGGAATTTTTGAATTTCATAGTGCCCTGAATTTCTAAATCATCGGCAATTATCGTTGTGACCTTTTCTTCGCTGTCACCTGAGCCTCCAGGAGCAATGTTTGTCATTTTTTCCTCCTTTTCAACCATTTTTTTGTATTCTTAATCAGTATAAAACCTACACAGCCTGATCGATATTTAATTTAACTTAACTCTATCATAAAAATTTGCGAAAGTATTGGGTTCCACTTTTTTATTGCAAAATAAAACCTACTAAATAAATACCCATCATCACGGTATTCATAATTTATGTCTTTTCAATAAAGGAAGTCCGGAGTTACCTGATTTATTTTGTGGCAAGGCAGAAGACTTTGTTTCTTTGCTTCATCAGCTCTGAACGGCATGAGGAAAGCCTTGCTGAACCTGAAAAAAGTTAAGACTTAAAAAAAATAATAAAACGTTTCATGCGTAACGCCATCAGCAGCATAATGTTTTGCAGCATTCAACTATTTTCAGATTTCCCTTGAATTGCAAAGACATAAATAGTAATCAATAAGAAAGTTACTGTGTGAATATGTATTAAAAAATGTTATGTACAGGAAATAAAGGGGTATAAAAGGAATGGATGCCGGTAAGGAGTTCTTCAACATTTATAACCATGACTTCGTACGGCTGGCAGCGGCTGTACCGGAAGTAAAGGTCGCGGACCCTGCTTTTAATGCGGAAAAAACAATAGCGTTAATGCAAAGCGCCGCTGAACAAAAAGCAATACTGGTTGTTTTTCCCGAATTAGGACTTTCTGCTTACTCCTGCGACGATTTGTTCCATCAGCAGGCCCTTCTCTCAGGCTGTCTGCAGGCACTGTCGGAGGTACTCACAAAGACGAGAGACATCCCTGTCATTGCCATCGTGGGTTTGCCTCTCAAGATCGATGATATGCTCTTCAACTGTGCGGCTGTCATTTCCCGGGGACACATCTACGGGGTTGTCCCCAAAACATACCTGCCTAATTATCGGGAGTTTTACGAACTGCGGCAGTTTACGCCCGGCGACCGTACACTGTGCAACAGTATTGATTTGCTGGAACAATCAGATATTCCCTTCGACAACAGACTGCTTTTCAGGGTTGATAATCAGCCGCTCCTTGCCTTCTATATTGAAATATGTGAAGACCTCTGGGTGCCCATTCCACCATCTTCCTTTGCGGCACTTGCCGGGGCAACGGTTATTCTCAACCCTTCGGCTTCAAATGTGACTGTGACGAAGGATGATTATCGTAGACAACTCGTTGCGAACCAATCGGCGCGTTGCCTTGCAGCCTATGTTTACACCGCTGCCGGTTTCGGCGAGTCCACTACAGACCTTGCCTGGGATGGCCAGGCCATTATCTATGAAAACGGTACCCGCATTGCAGAATCGGTACGCTTTTCTTACAGCTCTCATATTGTTACCGGGGATATCGACCTCGATCGCTTAAGCCAGGAGCGCATGAGACAGACCAGTTTCAGCCAGGCTGCACAACACCACCGTAATGACCTTGCCATGTTTCGTACGATCCATCTTCAGGCAGATCTTCCCTGTCAGGAAAGACTTCTGATTGAACGTAACTACGAGCGGTTTCCCTTTGTTCCAAGCGACCGGACACGGCAGGATGACCGCTGCAAAGAGGTTTATGAAATCCAGGTGCAGGGGCTTGCAAAGAGGCTTAAGTCCACGGACACAAAAAGGGTTGTCATCGGTGTTTCCGGGGGGATTGATTCGACACAGGCCCTCATCGTGTGTGCTCATGCAATGGATGTGTTAGAACTCCCGAGAACGAGCATAGATGCCTTAATCATGCCGGGTTTTGCAACAAGCTCCCGTACCCTCGATCAGGCGCGGCGGCTTACTGCAGCCATAGGATGTACCACCCGCGAGATCGACATCAAACCGAGCTGTATGCAGATGTTCCGGGACATAGGTCATCCCTTTGTAGAAGGTTTGCCGGTTTATGACATTGCATTTGAGAATGTGCAGGCAGGTGAACGCACGAGTCATCTCTTTCGTTTTGCCAATCTGCATCAGGGGATGGTGGTAGGGACGAGTGATTTGAGCGAGTTGGCGCTCGGGTGGTCCACTTATGGCGTGGGAGACCACATGGCCCACTACCATGTGAATGCAAGTGTGCCGAAGACGCTTGTTCAGTATCTTATCAACTGGGTGGCGCAAAAAGGATTCCTCGGCAACGAGGTGAACCGTGTGCTTTTTGATGTGCTCGGGACAACCATCAGCCCTGAACTCATACCCGGCAATAACGAAAATGAGCCTGAGCAGCACTCGGAACACGTTATCGGCCCTTACGAACTTCAGGACTTTCATCTCTACTACATACTCCGCTTCGGCTTTCTGCCTGCAAAGGTTGCTTTTCTGGCCTGGTCTGCATGGCACGATAAAAACAGCGGTACATGGCCCGACATCACGCAGGAAAGACAGCACGAATATACCATTGGCGAAATCAAGAAGTGGCTTAAAGTCTTCATTGAACGTTTCTTCAAATCAAGCCAATATAAGAGAAGCTGTATCGCCAATTCACCAAAGGTCGGATCAGGCGGGTCTCTTTCGCCGAGAGGTGATTATCGTGCACCGAGCGACAGCGAGGCAACGCCCTGGCTTGACGGTCTTGATATCATCCCCGAGAGCGATCAGGTATAAAACAAAACCGTTCATAGGTTTTTCGAAGTAAAGGATTGCCTCTGCTGCCGGGACGTTCATTTATGAACAGCTTTTACCGGTAATGCAAAATAGAATGTGGCACCTTCGTCTATCTTTCCTTCAGCCCACACCCTACCGCCATGTCGGGTAATGATTCTCTGTACGATTGCAAGTCCGATACCTGTCCCTTCATACTCGGCATTGCTGTGCAGCCTTTGGAATGCATCGAAGATCTTCTCTGCATGTTCCATATCAAACCCTTCACCGTTATCCTTAACAAAAAACATGTTTTCGTTTTTCCCTGCTTCTCCGCCCACCTCAATAACGGCAATATCTCTGTGTTTGGTAAATTTGATTGCGTTGGAAAGGAGGTTCATAAATACCTCGCGTATCATTGAAGAATCGCCGGTTCCATGGGGGACGCTGCTTATCAGAAAATTGAACTTGCGTCCGCTGTTTATTTTCTCAAGTTCTTCAAAAACGTCTTTTGCAATTCCACCCATATTCATATCTGCAACTTCGAAATTTTTTCTCTTCAGACGTGATAACGCAAGGAGGTCATTTATCAACCGGTTCATCTGCTTTGTGCTTTTCAGGATTGCGCTAAGATACATTTGCGCCTTTTCATCAAGATCTTTTCCATATTTATCTGAGAGCATACGTGAAAATCCCTCAATGCTGATGAGGGGCGTGCGGAGGTCATGTGAGACGGAATATGAAAATGCCTCAAGCTCTTTATTTGCAGTCTCAAGCTCTATAGTTCGCTGTTTTACCCTTTTTTCCAGTTCTTCGTTTAATTGCCGGATCTCACCTTCTGCCTTTTTTAATTCCGTAATATCCATAAAAGACAGAACACTTTTCTGTGTTCCGTGCACAAGATCAACCGTGATGGAAATATTCCTTACATCTCCTTGTCTGGTAATGAACCTGATCTCATAGTTTCTCGGGGTAGAATCAGGATCAATTCTTCGTAAATTATGATAATAGAGCATGTTTTCGAGGTCATCTTTAGCAATAAATTCTGTCCAACTTTTTTTGGACTGCAACTCCTCATCTGAATAGCCCGATAATTTTTGGAATTGCCTATTTGCAACGGAAATTATAGTATCTCCCTCGCTCACAATGGTAGCTGTACCGGTGTTTTCAAAAACGGTCCGATATAATTCATCTGATTTTTCCATAAATATGTTTCTCAACAAAAGTCATTTTAATCAAAATGCAAAAATACGTAAAGGTTTTTTTCAGCCAGGAGGCTGTACACAAGACGTACATTCAATAAGTATAAATAGAAAACATGGTTGATGTAAATCACCATGGGTGTTGCCCGTTGGAAGTATTGGTATGACTTATGCAGTAAGAGGGGAGGGCAGGGCTCTAAATATTGTAATTACTTATGATAGAAGATTCCTCCGGCAAAGCTGACAGACGATTGACCATCGGTCCATTGCTTGTAGCTGACTATCCTGCCTGTGCTGCCTTCGAGCAGTTTTAACTGGAAATATATCGGGGTCAGTCCGCATATCCTGCGCCTATCCCCCTCGTTTTGAATTGTTTTAAAAAAACTATCTGCATCTACGTTGCTTATACACCTTAAAATCTCATCATCTTTTGCCTTGGATTGGCCGAGTGCAATTGCATCGAGGCCGTACTTGTCTCCGAATTGTGTCCCGATATGTGCAAGGTCGGCTCCTGATATAATGACATACGGTTTCCCGTATTCGGCAAGAACGGATTTAAAATTATCAATAATATGCTTTAGTTCAAAATCTGTTTCAATATTCTTATTACCATTTATATATTCATGGAATGATCCTGTAAGAACAGGAAAAATTTCAAAATCATTCTGAATCATGAACTGAATTAGCGGTAACTGGAGTTCGATTGAGTGCTCATTTCTATGAGGCCACTCATCAATATAGTTTTTCAGCACATCATTATTCTTAATCAGTCTGCAAAATTCTTCAGAATTTGGCATTATATCAAGCGGTGTTGAGAAGCTTTTAGATGATATGCTCCATATTTTATCAGTGGGATAGTGAGATGTGCCGAATATAATAAGAAGAGATTTTTCCTGCCCTTTTAATGAACTATAGGTATCGCGGTACACCTCTGTTCCTCTTTCGTAATCGATATGCGGAGCAAGCATACCTGTAATCCTGGCTTTCTGCGTTTCATTCCTTGCTGTCCTGAACATTTCATCAAGAAATACAAGCAATTCCATTCTGTTTGCCGGATAACTCTTTCCTGCAAGGTATGGTTTTCTGACAGGGTCGTTTTCATATGTTTCTCTCAGTCCGGCAAGGTGTTGTTTAAAATGTTCACTGAACAATAACAGGTTTTTATCCATATCTTCGACAAGTTGCCGGATATGCTCAATATATAGAAGTTCACCGGAAGCCTTCATATATTCTGCCTGAATATCCCGCAAAGACCTTGTTCCATCCATGAGAGAAAGAAAAAAAACCAGATCCTTTGATACAACAAGGTGATTTTCCATGATCCCTTCTGCGTCTTTAAGCAGTAACAGCTCTTCTCCATCCTGTTTAAAGGGGTGTGCTTCAATATATCGTATTTTAGGAAAATCCATAACAATTATATAGCACAATCAAGGCAAAGAGGCAAAATAGCCGGAATCCATAGTATGTTAGCCTTTTACAAAACTTGCATATCCTTATGTTCTGTCATTTGTACGAAGCAACATCCAGTAAAATCAGTCAATTGCAGACTCCCGTTTTTGCGGGAGAGATCTCTTTTGATGCTTTTGTGAAAAGTCAGGTATATTAAAAGATTCACAAGAAGCCGTCAAACTCTCTTTAAGGGGTTGTTTAAAAACATTTAAAAATGATGATATTTGTTTTTCTCTATAAAAAAGACAACGCATTCTATAAAAATTTATCATTGTGTACAGATTATTGCTTAATAATGACTTATTGATATTGAGGAAGTGCCGTTTTCTTTTTATTATTAGCGATGATGCATAGAAACACTATTATTGTGAAAATATTAACAAAATTTTATTGACAACATATTATATAGATGTTTAGAATAAATTGTTTATAACAGAAAGATTGACAGCAGTATAATACAATATTAAATTCAGGAGGCTGAAATGGCAGAGGAAAAAACGATGGATAGGTTTCCCCCATCAAAAGAGTTTGTTGACCAGGCTTATATTAAAAGCAGAGAAGAGTATGAAAAAATGTGGAAGCAGTCAGTCGAAGATCCCGAAACATTCTGGGGCAATGTAGCGAAAGATTTGTTCTGGTTTAAACCATGGGTAAAGGTTAACAGAGAAGATTTTGCCAAAGGTCAGGTGGAATGGTTTGTCGGCGGTAAGACAAATATTTCTTATAACTGTCTTGATTTTCAGGTTGAAAAAGGAAGAGGCGACAAGGTAGCACTTATTTTCCAGGGAGAACCTGAAGATGATGTAAAGAAATACACATATAAGCAGATGCTGACGGAAGTTTCCAAGTTCGCAAATGTTTTGAAGAAAAAAGGCGTTCGCAGGGGTGACAGGGTTGCCATCTATCTTCCCATGATCGGAGAACTTCCCATCGCAATGCTTGCATGTGCAAGGATCGGTGCTGTCCACACAATCGTTTTCGGCGGTTTTTCTGCTGAAGCATTAAGGGACAGAGTTCTTGATGCCGGAGCAAAGGTTGTCATTACGGCAAACGGCTACTGGAGATCAGGGAAACACGTAAGTTCCAAGGCAAATTCAGACATAGCCTGTGATCTCTGTGCGAAAGAAGGCCACACTGTTGATAAGGTTATTGTAGTAAAGAGGCTCGACGGCTTTGATGTTCCCATGAAGGCAGGAAGAGACACATACTGGAATGATGAAATGGCTGCATCAGATATCAGCGATGTATGTCCTGCAGAGGAAATGGACGCAGAAGATCCGTTGTTTATCCTTTACACATCAGGTTCAACGGGCAAACCTAAAGGTGTGCTCCACACTGTCGGCGGCTACATGGTCTACACATACCTCACATTCAAATATATCTTTGATTACAAAGACAACGAAGTTTTCTTCTGTACTGCAGATATCGGCTGGGTTACAGGCCATTCCTATATTGTTTACGGACCCTTTGCAAACGGCGCAACTTCCGTCATGTTCGAATCGGTTCCTACATTCCCGAACCCTGACAGATTCTGGCAGATAGTTGAGAAGTTCAAAGTTAATAGTTTCTATACTGCACCGACGGCGATCAGAGCCCTTGCAAAAGAAGGCGAAAAATGGCCGAAGGGCAGAGACCTTTCATCTCTAAAACTGCTCGGGTCAGTCGGCGAACCAATAGGCCCCGAAGCATGGCTGTGGTACTATAATAACGTAGGCGGCGGAAAATGCCCCATCGTAGATACTTGGTGGCAGACAGAGACAGGCGGCATTCTTATTACCGGCCTTCCTGGCGCATGGGCTCAGAAGCCTGGTTCAGCATCACTTCCGTTTTTTGGCGTAAATGCCCGTGCATTACAGTCAAGAGCATCAGCAGACCTACCGGCAGTTGACGCGCCGGTTAATGAACAGGGCGAGCTTTGCATCACAAGATCATGGCCCGGCATGATGAGAGGCGTTTTCGGCGAGCCTGAAAGATTTTTCAACACTTACTTTGTCCAGCAGCCCGGTTTCTATTTCTCCGGCGACGGTGCAAGAAAAGACGAAGACGGATATTTCTGGCTTATGGGCCGTATTGATGACGTTGTCAACGTGTCTGGTCACAGAATGGGTACCGCAGAGGTTGAGGCAGCACTGAATTCCTTTGCAACAGCAGTTGCAGAATCGGCTGTTGTCGGTTTCCCGCATGATATTAAAGGCGAAGATCTTTATGCTTATGTTATTCTTAAAACCGGCGCTGTAGCAAATGACGATCTTAAGAAACAGCTTGTGGCCCATGTAAGGAAAGAGATTGGTCCTATCGCAGCCCCGGGCAAAATCCAGTTCGTATCCGGTCTGCCGAAGACGCGCTCAGGCAAGATCATGAGAAGGATCCTGAGAAAGGTTGCTTCAGGCGAGATTGATCAGATTGGCGATACCACAACACTTGCCGATCCGGCAGTAGTTGAGGAGATTGTGAACGGAAGACAGTAAGATTATAACAGCACATCCAGGGCCCCCGAGGGTTTACCTTGGGGGCCTTTTTTATAATGTCCTCTACGTTTACAGAGCGAGTTTTTTTCTCTGATGACTTTTAAAATTAATTCAACAAAAGAATATCACATGAACAGGCTGAATTCACTGGGATGGGAATTGACTGTCTGTAATGCCCTATATCCGGAGAATACGCCTATCAGGACGATGCTTTCAAGGAACGACTCTTACGGGCACCTGCTCTATGATTATTTAAGTCAGTGGATTCCTATGGAGAAAATAAAAAAGGTTATCGAAATAGGCGGCGGTTACGGCTATCTGATGAAGGATTTTCTTGATAGAAATAAATCACTGGAACCATGCATGCTTGATATTTCTCCGTTTCTTCTCGGAAAACAAGAAGAAACCCTTGGGCAATACGATGTTTTCTATAGGGAAGAAGATTTTCTGGAAACCGATCCCGCTATCCTTGCCGGATTTGATCTGGCTGTTTTAAACGAAAACCTGGGAGATTTTCCGACTCTAACAAACCTGAGACATGAAATCTTTCAGTCATCTTTTGAAAATACTGACCCGACCTTGAAGAAGGTGCTTAATTTATTTGAAAAGTACAATTTTAATCAACCGAAGGATGAGACGTTTAATCTGAATATCGGTGCCATAGAGGCATTAGAGAAGCTTTGTTGTTCCGGAATATCCTATATTTATCTCAGCGAGCATAGCTGTGAAGCCCTTGTCCCGGAGTCTTTGCGTCCGTCCGTTCGCATTGAATCCACGGGAGACCCGGAGAGGATTTCTCTTATGGGCCATGATGAGTATACAATCAAGTTTTCATATCTTCAGCGAGTCGCCCATGCTTTTAATTATAGGGATATTCGCGGATCCTTTGCTGATTTTTTGACATTTGATATGACGAAAAACCTGCGATTCATTCTATCGTCCGGCGGCCGCTATTCCGATGAAGGTGAAATGATCTGCCAGTTTGTCGAAGATCTCTATAAATACGAATATCTAATTCTGATAAGATAAATACAATTGCAGTGATATCAAAATTGTAAAATTATTCCGGAGGATTATATGACAGCCATTTCCAGAGTTCGGAAATTCTATGGGCAACAAAATAAGTAAATATCAAGACTATAAAGACACAAATTAATGTAGCTACAACAATGTTCCATTTCATTTTGGTCAGCTCTTCCTGAACATCGTCTACATAAATTCCGCTGCCGATAACCCAGCCCCAGGGCTTATACAATTTCACATAAGATAATTTCGGAACCGGTTTGGTTGTCCCCGGCTTAGGCCACAGATAACTTACAAAACCTTCCCCTTTTTCTTTACATAGATTAACCATTTCAATAAAGAGATATTTCCCTGTCGGGTCCTGGTCCTTAGACAGGTTTTTGCCGTTGAGTTCAGGAAACATGGGGTGCATGAGCATTTTCGGTTCAAGGTTATTTATCCAGAAATAATCGTTGTCCCTGTAGCGTAGCTGTTTTATCACGGACAGAGCCCTTTTTTGCGCTTCTTCTGTTGAAAATTCGCCTGCATCGGCTCTATTTGCATAGGCGGTGACAAGGGTATACGAGATATCCAGCACATCCTTGGCGGCGTTTCTTTTCTCGTCCATTAATTTATTTTCTACTAGAGGAATGAGATAGAAAAATGATGATATCAGAATCAGAAGGTTAAGTATTATTGATATACTCATTACCTTTTGAAAGATGCCCCAATCTTTAAAATATAAAAAATTCATGTATTTCCCTTGATATTATTAGTGATATTAACTTTTAAAATCTGATCAGTCAAGCCTTTTCCTATTAACATAAAAGTACATTTTATCATTTTTCAATAGGTGCCGTATAAGGGTTTTTTATAGCTTTAAGGCGTGAATGATTGGCGATATTGTCATAAATAGTCTTTATAAATTGTTGAACAGCGTTAATTTCTTCCGAATCCTCTGTTATGATGTAAGTTCTGTGTATGTTTGAGTGAAAGTCGAAAAGTGTTATATGAATGGCATCAGTTTTAGTTGTTAACATCTCTGCAAAGATTTCCTGATCATACATAAAGTATATGCCATAGTAAGAAGACTCTATCATTGTGCCTTTGCAATTGCTGGTAGTAAAGTTAATAATATTATATGCAATATCCCTTATAGCGTTTGATGTGATGCTTTCAATGTGTTTTCTCGCAGTTCTATCCATAAGAGATCTGCCGATTTCTATCTCAAATGCATCCAACTCCAATGTGTTGTCTATCCCTGAAAGCTCATCAAGATTATTGGCATAGTGAATAATTTCATTATGAGTATATTTCTCCTTGTTCCATAATTTTTCAAAAAGTAAATTTGAAACAGGCCAGGGCAGACTTTTTTGTGCGTCTATAAAAAGGTTCCTTCGCAGGGTTTTATCGAAGAAATTTTCCATCCCCATCCTTGCTATGCGGCTATCAACGTAGATTCCCCAGATATGGTTATATGTTTCACGTATTTTATGCTCCCATGTTCCGTGAGGCACAATTTTTGCGTCGTAATTAAAATCCTGGTCATGGGCGTCAGAGATATATAGAAAGAGTCGATGAATTCTACCGGATAAGAAAGCATCTTTTTTCCATAAGTATAACTTAATGTCAACATAACCATTTCGTTTTGTTAAAAGTATTACTTTTTCATTCCATGGTGAGTTTACATCTTCAATATGTACGTCTTTAATTATTTTGGATATTGATAAAGAGTCCAGAATATTACGCGCAATATTGCTTTGTACTGTTGTCATCCTGTTTTTTGTTTTCAAAATATGTAACAAGGGATTGATATCCTAAAATAGTATTTTTATTTCACCCTGAAGCGAATCCTATAAAACAAAAAGGAGGAAAGATTCTTTAATGTACCAATCTTTCCTCCCTGATATTTTAACACAAAACTTTTATTATGGCCATTCAGTTTTGTATGTTACTGCAAGAATAAACCCTACCACCAGCATGCCTGCCGCTGTAAAAAGAGCGCCTTCATAATTCTGTGTTGCTTCTTTTACGCGGGCGAATACCAGTGGACCGGCAATTCCGGCGCAACTCCATGCTGTGAGCATAGTCCCGTAGACTCTTCCTATATAGGCAGGCCCGAAAGTATCCGCAGCAAAGGCGGGCATGGTAGCGAAACCGCCGCCGTAGCATGCAAGAAGGTAGCTTGCCATAATGCCGAACATAGTAACATTGGCTATCTTCGGCAGAAGCATATACAGGACAGCCTGTGAAATGAACATAATGGCAAAGACGGCCTTTCTTCCGATTGCATCAGACAGCCATGACCATATTAATCTCCCGAGTCCGTTAAAGATGGAAGCAATGGCGAGTACTGTACCGGCTGTTATAGCCAACGCCTTCATTTGCTCCGGCGTAGGTTGACCTTGTATTGTGTTTTTCAGCACATCCTGAGCCATTGGGGACAACTGTGAAATTAAACCGATGCCTGCTGAAACATTCAGGAAGAGCATAAGCCACAGGGTCCACCACTTTCTGGTTTTAATGGCTTCATTGAACGGAATGGAATCTGCTGCTGATTTGCCTTTTGCACCTCCTGGTTTAAACCCGGCCGGCAGCCATCCCTGAGGAGGATTCTTGTAGAACTGCGCAGCGCCTGTTACAAGAATTAGAAAGATAACGCCCCAAATAAAATAGGTGTTTGCCACGCCCATGCTGATAACCATCTTGGGTGCAATCTGTCCCATAAAAAATGCTCCGGCCCCGAAACCCATAACAGCCAGACCGGTAACTAAACCTCTTTTATCAGGAAACCAGCGGATCAGTGTTGCAATGGGCGTAACATAACCGAAACCATTACCGATTCCGCCTATCACGCCATAAGCGACATAAAGAAGGGTAAGACTTCCTATCTTGTCGGCAACCCCTGTAAGAATTGTCCCGATGCCGAAAAGAATCCCGCCGATGGTAGCTACAAATCTCGGCCCCTTCTTATCTACCAGGGTCCCGCCGAGAACGGCAGCAGTACCCACTACTGCCATCAGAATCATAAATGCAGCCTGAGTGCCTGTTTCACTCCACCCATGAGCAGTCATAAGCGGTTTTTTAAAAACCGACCAGGCGTATACAGTACCAAGGCAAAGCTGCATAACAACTGCAGCTCCGGCAATCACCCATCTTTTAGTTTCTAAATTTGCAGCGCTCATCTTTAATTTACCTCCGGTATTCAATTATTTTGGTTAATTATTAAAGTTTTTCCTGGATTAAAAAGAACAATATAGCTAACATACATAGCGTTTTTATATTAAACAATTGCTTCAATATATGCAATATTTATTTGCGAAAATTCTCACAAACAAATTACTTAATAACTTTCAAGCTTAATAAAATATCTTTAATATGCGAAATATATCACAATGTGCTTAAATAAATACTGAAGCGATCCTTAAACGCCGGTATTGCTTTGATAAATACAACAAAAAAACAAAATTAATTCAACTATTGTGGGAACTGTATAGATGTCATAAATACCCCAACTATTATTATTTACAATATGTTAGAAATTGTTTAAAAGAGATATAATATTAACAAATATGTTTAATGATAAAAAGAATGAGTTTTTAACGGATTGATAAATGCGGTAAAGTGTTGCAACACAATGTAATGATTATAAATTAAAGAGGCATTGTATGAAAATTCTTTTTTCTACCGGCTCGCTGTCGCATTTGCCAATTAAAGAGGTATTCTCGCTGGTAAAAGAAGGTGGTTTTGACGGCTGTGAATTTGTAATCGGCAAGAATATTAACAGAAAAGGTTACAAAAGTGAAATCGAGGAGTGTCTGGAAATTCTTCCTATTTATTCGATACATGCACCGTATGTACATATTGCTTCATGGGGAAATGAAGTTGAAGCCCTGCGGTGCAGTATAGAGCTTGCAAAGGAATTGCATACACAGGTTGTAACATTTCACCCCCCTTCCTGGCTGGCAAGAGAAATAAGATTTTACAGATGGTTCAAAAACGTAAATAATTTTCAGGAAGAACTTGATTGTGAGAACGTTTTTCTTGATATAGAAAATATGCCTCTCATAAAATTAATGATTCCTCCTTATATTTTAAATAATTTTAAAAAAATGATTAAATTCGGGTTAAAGAAAAACCTCTACTTTACATACGATATTACACATATAGGAACATACGGGCATGATGTTATAGATGGATTTTTTGCTTATTATGATACAGGACGTTTAAAAAATGTCCACCTTAGCGATTACAGCCTTTGGAGGGAAAAAAGCCATCTGGGAATTGGAAGAGGCGAATTGCCCATAGTAAGACTGTTGAATACTATGAGAAGGTCCGGGTATGACGGATTTGTTACCCTTGAAATCGCCCCGAATGAATTACCCAGAACCCGCGAATGGCTGCTTAAAGTACTGAGTTATTCTTCATCCCTCCTGAAATTGCATCTTGATATAGACATGGGCCCGGATGACCTTTCAAATCCATCGTAAGTCAACATATAATGCTGTTAATTGTGTATATATAAAAAGAAAAATGTAATTATTTTGTATACATTGTTTAAGATGTAAAACTAGGATGTTAATTTATTTTGCAGACATATGTTAATTTATTTTGTTGACAATTTTAAAATGTTCAGGTTAATTTATCCAACTTTAAGAGGGGTATGTGAAGCTTTTCTGTTTTTGTGTGATGGGATCTCCTTAGTTGCAGGGTGAGTTTTCTTAAACATTCGGCTATAACAGCGCGGTTATTAGCAAGAAAAAGCTTGGATGCCTGAAAAATAAAATATTTTAGGAGGTTTTTATGGCAAAGAGTGTTCATGATATTGTGAATTCCCCGAAATTCAAGAGTCTTGTAGCTACCCGATGGACAGTCAGCTTTATACTCACTGCATTGCTTTTTATTGTGTATTATGGGTACATCCTTCTTATTGCCTATAATAAGGAATTTCTTGCAGAAAAAATAGGTGTCTATACCAACTATGGCATTATTCTGGGTGTCTTAGTTATAGTGCTTGCCTGGATATTGACTTTTATCTATGTCATATGGGCAAACTTTTCATATGACAAAAAAGTCGAAGAATTAAAGAAAGAATTACGATAGGGTAAGGAGGAAAGACATGCAGACAACTTTAGGAACACCAAATTTTATATCGATTTTGTTTTTTGCAATCTTTGTATTTTTTACGCTCATGGTTACTTACTGGGCGGCAAAGAAAACAAAAACAGCCGCCGAATATTATGCTGCTGGCAGGAGTGTAACCGGTTTCCAGAACGGTATGGCATTGGCCGGCGACTATATGTCTGCCGCTTCATTTCTGGGCATAGCCGGTATGGTGTCATTAAAAGGATATGACGGCATGATTTATGCGACAGGGTGGCTGGTCGGATGGCCGGCGCTTATGTTTCTTATCGCAGAACCATTAAGAAACCTCGGCAAATTTACCTTTGCAGATGTCGTTGCCTTCAGGCTGAAACAGACGCCTATAAGGATTGCCGGCGCCATTGGCGGTATCCTTGTTGTCCTTGCGTATACAATTGCTCAGATGGTTGGATCAGGCAGTTTGATCAAGCTTATGTTCGGCATACCTTACGAGGCGGCTGAAATTATTGTTGGCTGCGTAATGCTCTGTTACGTGCTTTTTGGCGGCATGCTTGCCACTACATGGGTGCAGATCATCAAAGCTTGTTTACTCCTTTTCGGTGTTACACTACTTTTACTACTTGGTCTGTCAAAATTTGAATTCAATCCTGGAAACGTTTACGGTGCAGTGCAGAATCTTCCAGAGATAGGGAAAAAAATGTTAGAGCCCGGTGGTCTCGTAACGAACCCACTTGACGCGATTTCACTTGGACTTGCATTAATGCTGGGTCTTCTTGGCCTGCCCCACATTTTAATGAGGTTTTTTACTGTTCCTAATGCGAAAGAGGCAAGAAAATCTGTTGCATATGCTACTACTTTTATCGGTTATTTCTACTGCATTATCCCGGTAGTGGGTTTTATGGCTGCAGTAATGGTGGGAAAAGATATGATAACCAAGATTGATAAAGGTGGTAATATGGCAGCACTGTTGCTTGGCGAACTTCTTGGCGGTACGCCCTTCATGGGTTTTATTGCGGCTGTCGCTTTTGCAACCATCCTCGCGGTTGTTGCGGGACTCACGCTTTCAGCGGCTTCAGCCATGTCGCATGACATTTTTGTGTCTGTATTCAGAAAAGGACATGCAAGCGAAGCGGAACAGGTAAAGGTAGCGAGAATATCAGTAATTATCTTCGGTGTTGTCGCTATATGCCTTGGCATCCTTTTTAAAGGCCAGAACGTTGCCTTTATGGTAGGGCTTGCCTTTGCTATTGCTGCAAGCGGAAATTTCCCCGCGCTGTTCATGTCAATCGTATGGAGGAAGTTTACAACCGCCGGCGCCGTTGCATCGATTTTAATCGGTTCAATATCGGCAACGGTCTTCATTATCTTAAGCCCAACCGTATGGGTTGATGTGTTTAAGTTTGAAACGGCTATTTTCCCATTGAAAAACCCTGCTATCATTTCTATGACACTTGCTTTTGTATGCGGAATAATTGCTTCGTTCATCTGGCCGGATAAGGAGGCAGAACAGAAATTTGAGGATGAAAAATTACGAACCTATCTAGGTGTCGGCGCAGAATAACAAAAACATTAAAAAGGGGCCACATGATTGTGGCCCCTTTTTAAATTATTATTCGTTGTTTAAATGAGGGGAAAAAATCATTGCTGAACGAAGAATCACTTTTTTTTGTCAAGGTAAGGGAAGTCTATAAAAAAGATCTGTTTGTATGTAAAATTGACATGACTGCATTGAATATTGCCCTGCTGATGAAGGATAAGAATATCTCGGGTGCTGTTGTATCAGACAATGAGATCCCTGTCGGCATGGTCACTGACAGAGATTTGAGAAATAAGGTTCTGGCAGAAGGGTTAGACCCGAGCAGTGTACATCTCTCGTCGATTATGACTACGCCTTTGATAAAAGTAAAGGAAGATGATTTTCTTTCAGAAGCTATTTATAAGATGATGAAGAACCATGTACACAGGCTTGCTGTAGTGGAAGAAAGCGGAAGATTATTGGGAGTTATTACAGATACAGACATAATAAGGTTTCAGACTGACACAGCCCTCTACTTTATGAAGGATCTGGAATCTGCAAGCAGCATAGATGATCTTAAAACTATTAATAACAATATGCTCAAATATATAACAAATTTATTTAATGCCCAGATCAAACCAAGAGACCTCATAAAGTTGATTTCATATTTGAATGATTTGATCATTTCAAAGGTAATAAAGCTCTTGTTTGATCACGAAATGCCTCCCCTGACGAAAAAATTTGCTTTTCTTGTCCTGGGAAGCGAAGGCAGAATGGAGCAGACCCTTAAGACAGATCAGGATAATGCAATTGTATACAATGATGAAATTAATGAAGAAGAGCTCACAACGCTTGAGAACTTTTCTTTAAAATTGATAGACAGCCTTGTAGACATAGGTTTTCCTTCATGTCCGGGTGGTATCATGGCAAAAAATGTGCTTTGGAGGAGGAGCCTGTCCGATTGGAGTGAAACAGTAAAAGGATGGGTAAACGTACCTACTCCGGAAAATATCCTGAATTACAGTATGTTTTCTGATTTACGCACAGTCTATGGCGACATCAATCTGGAGAAAAAATTAAAAGAACGGGTTGTAAATGTCATCAAGCAAAACCACGTTTTTCTCGCGCATATGGCGAATAATATTTTGAGGTTCAAACCGCCTCTAAATTTTCTTGGCGGGTTTAAGGTTGAAAAAAAAGGTGAGCATACAGGCAAACTGGATATTAAAATGACAGGCATATTCCCGTTAACCGAGGGGATTAAGATTCTTGCGCTTGAAGCGGGAATAATGGATGGCGGAACAAGTGAAAAAATAAACAAATTAATGGGGAAAAACATTGTACCGGATGATGAGCTGCATGAGGTTGAGGCAAGCCTGGATTTTTTCATATATACAAGATTGAAAAGCCAGATAAAGCAGGCAACGATGGATTTAGAGCCTACAAATTATATAGACCCGATGCAGTTAAGCGAAGTAGAGAGGGAAAAGCTGAAAGTTGGTTTTTCGATGGTAAAAAGCTTTCAGAATTTTCTGGCAGAAAGATATAAAGTTAGTTTCCTTGCAGGTTAAAAAACATATCTGATAGAATAATTAAGATAAAGTAGCAAGACTCGATTTAAAAATAAAAAAACCTGTCTATCAATAGATAATGATTCAAAATAAGTTGTGATCAACTTTCTAAAATATCAAACCAGTAACATGCCGTGAAACGCGATACCCCATTATTGGTATGATGATAAGCTCAACATGGTTCACCTTGTACTATAATCTACCGATATCTCGTTGTCATACCGATGACCAGGACGACGTACAATGACAAACTCTGGCAGATGATAGCCCTAATGAATGCAATGACATTTTCAAACATCACTTTAAGGTTAGGTAAAAGGAGCATCTGATAAAAACATATGGATTATTTTGTTAGTAATACCGGACATTTAGCTCCTTTAAGGACATTCCTCGCCACGCTTCCGAGTAGATATTTTGCAATACCTGTTTTCCCGAGTGATGCAATGACAATGAGATCTATATTCTTATCCTGCTCTTCTTTTAATATTTCTTCGTAAGATACGCCAACTCTAATGTTTGTGTTAATCTCTATGTCTTTATCCTGGTTGAATTTTGCATATTGCTTCTGCATTTTTTCCTTGGCTATTGCAAAAATCTTGTCTTCAAGCTCCTTCACAATTTCAATCCCGATAGAGTATTCATCAATGGTCTGGATAGGATGTTCTTCAATAACGTGAATAAGAAAGACCTTTGCATTATATTGCCTTGCAATATCGATTGCCTGGCTTAATGCCTTGTTTGAATATTCAGAAAAGTCTGTGGGAACAAGAATTTTTGTTGGTTTAAGCATATTACATTCCTCCTAATTTAATGAATTCAAGTTAATTAGTGTTATAATATCATGCAGACAGCGCTTGTCAACAGGAAAGCTTTTACTGCTTTGAAACAATATTAAATAAGGTACTTTGTACCCAATAATTTATGCTATCAAAATACTATTTTTCAATAATGGTTGAGAACAATCATTTTAGAATTTTATTGTTGAATATTATTGCCCCGATGTCCTTGATTATCAAGAAAAATCTCTTGACATAAAAGGCAAAATCGTTTAACATACCAAAGTTTTCGCTGAGCATGATTTCCCTTAAAACAAATTAGGGAATTATTTTTATTTGGAGGGTATTAATGCCTACTATTAATCAATTAGTGAGGCTTGGGAGAGAAGTCGTTAAAAAGAAGAGTTCATCCCCGGCGCTTACAAATTGTCCGCAAAAGAGAGGAGTTTGTGTAAGGGTTTATACAACAACTCCTAAAAAACCGAATTCGGCATTGAGAAAGGTAGCCCGTGTAAGACTGACCAACGGCATAGAGGTTACTACATATATACCTGGCATCGGCCACAACCTTCAGGAACACTCTGTTGTCCTGATAAGAGGCGGCAGGGTCAAGGATTTACCTGGCGTCAGATACCATATAATCAGAGGATCACTTGATGCAAGCGGTGTGGCAAATAGAAAGAAAAGCAGATCCAAGTACGGTGCCAAAAGACCTAAACAGTAGATGGGTTTAGAAGACAGTAAATAGAGGAGTTTAAAGCATGCCAAGAAAGGGACACGTTGCAACAAGGGAAAAATTACCGGATTTAAAATACAATGATTTCCTTGTACAGAGATTGATAAGCTGCGTTATGCTTGATGGGAAGAAGAGCACAGCCACAAGGATTGTTTATGGTGCCTTTGATGTGATCGAAGGCAAGCTGAAAGACGATCCGTTAAAGGCGTTCCATAAGGCGATTGACAATATAAGACCCGAAATAGAAGTAAAAGCAAGAAGGGTTGGAGGGGCAACATATCAGGTTCCGGTCGAGGTAAGGTCTAACCGGAAAATGTCATTGGGGATCAGGTGGTTGATAAGGTATGCAAGAGAAAGATCAGAAAGAACGATGAAGGAAAAACTTGCCGGAGAGATCCTTGACGCTTGCAACAATAAAGGCGGAGCAGTCAAAAAGAGAGAAGATACCCACAAGATGGCCGAAGCAAACAAAGCGTTTGCTCACTACAGGTGGTAAATCAAGGTACAAATGAATGAATCAAATTGTTAGAAATGTCGGTATTATGGCGCATATAGATGCTGGGAAGACAACTGCTACAGAGAGAATGCTCTTCTATACAGGTGTTAACAACAGGATAGGGGAAGTTGATGACGGCGCCTCTACCATGGATTGGATGGAAGAGGAAAAGGAAAGGGGAATTACCATAACTGCCGCAGCAACAACATGCTTCTGGAGGGAACACAGAATCAACATCATAGATACGCCCGGACATATAGATTTTACGATAGAGGTCGGAAGATCGCTTAGGGTGCTGGATGGTGCCGTAGCATTATTTTCGGCAGTGGAAGGTGTTGAACCTCAATCAGAGACAGTCTGGAGGCAGGCCGACAGATACAGGGTTCCGAGAATTGCTTACGTGAACAAGATGGACAGATCCGGTGCTGATTTTGAAAACTGTGTCCGGATGATACGAGAAAATTTAAAGGCAAATCCTTTGGTGCTCCATTTTCCCATCATGAACGAAGATGGGTTTATCGGAACCGTTGATATAATAAAAAACAAAGCGATATTATATGATAAAGACAGACTGGGTTTCGATTACACTGTCTGCGAAGTGCCCGAAGATCTTAAAGCCAAGGCCGATAATGCAAGAATAAATATGATGGAAATATTGTCCGGCGTAGAAGACAGTTTTATGGAACGGTATCTGGAAGGACATGAGATCGATGAAGCAAGCATTAAAGAGGCAATAAGAAAAGGCACGCTTAATGGGAGCGTTATACCAGTACTTTGCGGCAGTGCATTTAAGAACAAAGGAGTCCAGCCGCTTCTTGATGCAATTGTAGATTATCTTCCTTCGCCGCAGGATGTCTCTCCTTATCATTACTGGACCGATGAAGGGGTTGAAGGCGCTTTTGATGGGACTGAAGAAGAACCGTTCAGTGGACTTGTTTTTAAGATAATGAACGATCCTTTTGTTGGTCATTTGAGTTATGTAAGGATATATTCCGGTGTATTAAAGGCCGGTGATACTATAACGAATTGTGCCAAATCAAAAACAGAGAGGATCGGCAGGATACTAAGACTTCATGCTAACAAGAGGGAAGAGGTAAAAAAAGTAGAGGCCGGTGATATCTGTGCAATCGTAGGTTTGAAAGGAGTATCGACAGGGGACACGCTAACACACCCTGGTTTGGATATATTTTTTGAAAATATTGAAGTCCCTATCCCGGTGGTTTCATGTGCAATAACACCAAGGAAAAAAGATGATCTGAAAAAGATGTGGCTTGTTTTTAACAGATATACGGTTGAAGATCCTTCCCTCAATGTGCGGCTTGACAATGAGACCGGAGAAGTAATACTGTCCGGCATGGGAGAATTACATCTTGAAATAATCATGAACAGGGCAAAGAGGGAACATAACCTCGAAATGATATCATCGCCGCCACAGGTGGCATACAGAGAAACGATAACAAAGCAAGTAACAGGCAATGGTAAATACATAAAACAATCAGGCGGGAGAGGCCAATACGGACACGTTGTATTAAACATTTCACCCCTTGAAGGTGCTGTAGCCTTTGAGAACAAAATAGTGGGCGGTGCGATCCCGAGGGAATATATTTCAAGTATAGAAACAGGAATAATGGAAACAATGGAAAAAGGCGTTGTTCTCGGATATCCTATGGTAGACATGAAGGTTGAACTTATTGACGGTTCATATCATGAAGTGGATTCATCAGAGCTTGCATTTAAGCTTGCTGCATCAATGGGATTAAAAGATGCAGTGAGAAAGGCAAATCCTGTAATTCTTGAACCCATTATGAAGGTAGACATAAGCATACCAAATGAGTTCCTGGGTGTTGTAATAGGTGATATATCGTCAAGGCGCGGCAGGATCGCAGAACTTGGCGACAGAAACGGTTTTAAGTATATAATCGCACATATTCCCCTGGATGAAATGTTCGGATATACAACTCATCTTCGTTCAGCAACGCAAGGAAGGGGAAATTTCAGCATGGAGTTTTTTCACTATACTCCTGTACCACAGCATATTTATGAAACATTAATGAAAAATAGAGAAAAAAATGTAACGGAGGTCCTTTATGGCTAAGAAAAAGTTTGAAAGAAACAAACCCCATGTGAACATCGGAACCATAGGACATATAGACCACGGGAAGACAACCCTCACATCTGCCATTACACGGTATCTTGCAAAAGCAGGAATGGCGAGCTGGATACCTTTCGATCAGATAGATAAAGCACCCGAGGAGAAAGAAAGGGGTATTACCATAGCTACAGCACACGTGGAATATGAGACGAAAAATCGTCATTATGCCCATGTGGACTGTCCGGGCCACGCAGACTACATCAAGAATATGATTACCGGTGCCGCACAGATGGATGGTGCTATCCTTGTGGTAGGGGCCAATGACGGTCCTATGCCGCAAACCCGTGAACATATACTGCTTGCCCGTCAGGTAGGCGTCCCCTGTATGGTTGTCTATCTTAACAAGGTGGATATGGTGGATGATCCCGAACTGATAGAGCTCGTAGAGATGGAACTTCGCGAACTCCTCACCCTTTATGAATTCCCTGGCGATGATATTCCCATAGTTAAAGGAAGTGCATTAAAGGCCTTAGAGTGCGGATGCGGCAATGCGGAATGTCCCAACTGCAAGAGCATACAGGAGCTTATGGATGCCTGTGATTCATATGTACCGGAACCTGTCCGTGATACTGATAAGCCTTTCCTTATGCCGGTTGAAGATGTTTTCTCCATCTCCGGCCGTGGTACTGTTGTTACCGGCAGAGTGGAAAGGGGAATAATAAAGCCCGGCGAAGAAGTGGAGATCATCGGTTTCAGACCTACCGTAAAAACCGTTGCCACCTCTGTTGAGATGTTTAGAAAGATCCTCGATCAGGGCATTGCCGGTGATAACGTCGGCGTACTCCTCCGGGGTATAAAGAAAGATGAGGTCGAGAGGGGTCAGGTACTGGCAAAACCCGGGAGCATAACCCCCCATACGAAGTTTAAAGGCGAGGTCTATATATTAACCAAAGAAGAGGGTGGTCGTCATACCCCGTTCTTTACCGGCTATAGACCGCAGTTCTATTTAAGAACCACAGACGTAACCGGTGTGACAAAGCTCCCCGAGGGTGTCGAGATGGTGATGCCCGGTGACAATGTAACTATCATTGTTGAGCTTGTTACCCCCATTGCCCTTGAGAAGGAACTCCGTTTTGCTATCAGGGAAGGTGGAAAGACTGTCGGAGCCGGTGTTGTCACTGAGATTATAGAGTAGAGGGGAAAAAAATGAGGCAGAGAATCAGGATATGCCTGAAGGCCTTTGATCATGGATTACTTGATCAATCGGTAAAAGAAATAGTGGATGCAGCAAAAAAAACAGGAGCACAAGTTGTTGGACCTGTTCCGTTGCCAACAAGAATACAAAAATTTTGTGTTTTACGTTCCCCTCATATTGATAAAAAATCGAGGGAGCAGTTTGAAGTAAGAACACACAAGAGATTGATAGATATTGTTGATCCGACACAACAGACAGTTGATGCCTTGATGAAATTAGAGCTTGCAGCAGGCGTCGATGTGGAAATAAAGTCCTGAGGAGTTTAAGATGGCAACGGCAGATTTACTTGATATAAAAGGCGAAAAAGTAGGTGAAGTTGAGATAAAGGATGAAGTGTTTAATGTTGAGGTTAAATCCTATCTTATGCATGATGTGGTAAGAATGCAGCTTGCAGGGAGAAGGAGAGGAACTGCATCGACGAAAACACGAAAGGATGTAAAAGGAAGCGGAAAGAAGCTTTACAAACAGAAAGGTACCGGAAGAGCAAGACAGGGGAATATAAGGGCACCCATTCAAGTAGGGGGCGGTGTCGTTTTCGGACCGCATCAGAGAGATTACAGTTATTCTGTACCGAAAAAAGTTAGACGAAGTGCATTGAGATCGGCTTTAACCGTAAGATATACAGGTTCAAAAATGACAATACTTGACAAAATTGTATTGGAAAATTTCAGCACAAAAACATTTAAAGGTATAGTAGATGTACTTAAACTTACAAAACCACTTTTTATTATTGATAAAAAAGATGAAATTATAGAAAAATCGGCGAGAAACATTCCCTTCGTGAAAGTATTAAGAACGGACGGGTTAAATGTATATGATGTAATAAAATATGAACAGCTTATTTTTACGCTTGATGCCTTGCGGAAGGTAGAAGAGGTGCTGGTATAATGATCGAATATGATATAATTGTGAAACCTATAATAACCGAAAAAAGTTCTCTCTTGAAAGAGACGGGGAATCAGTATGTTTTTGAAGTCCAGAGAGATACGAATAAAATAGAAATAAAAAAAGCAATAGAAAAACTTTTTAAAGTAAAGGTAGTTTCAGTTCATGTGGCAAAAATGGAAGGTAAAACAAGAAGAGTAGGAAAGTTTTCCGGAAAGAAACCTGACTGGAAAAAAGCAATTGTTAAATTGAGTCCGAAAGATAAAATAACTATTTTTGAGGGTGCATAATGGGTATACAGGAATATAAGCCAACATCTGCCGGCAGAAGATTCATGAGCATTAACACCTTTGAGGAGATTACGAAGGATAAGCCGGAGAAATCGTTAGTAGTACCCGTTAAAAGGTCAGGTGGCAGAAATAATTACGGCAGGATAACAACAAGACATATCGGCGGCGGACATAAGAGAAACTACAGGATTATAGATTTTAAAAGGAATAAATATGAGATTCCCGGCAAAGTTGCTGGTATTGAATATGACCCGAACAGATCTGCAAACATTGCACTTATAAATTATATTGATGGCGAGAAAAGGTATATTCTTGCACCGCTTAGATTAAAGGTTGGTGATGTGATTATAGCGAGCAAGAAACCGGATACTGAAATAAATGAAGGGAATGCAATTCCATTAAAATATATCCCGGCCGGAACATTTGTCCATAATGTAGAGATGAAACCCGGAAAAGGCGGACAGCTTGCACGAAGTGCAGGCAATTATGCACAGCTTGTAGCGAAAGAGGGAGCTTATGGACATGTAAGATTGCCTTCTGGAGGAGTAAGGCTGATTTTATTGACTTGCATGGCGACGATTGGCCAGGTAGGAAATATTGACCATGAAAATGTTACGATAGGAAAAGCTGGTAAATCAAGATGGAAAGGCACAAGGCCTACCGTAAGAGGAACAGCTATGAACCCAGTAGATCATCCATTGGGCGGTGGTGAAGGAAGATCAAAGGGCGGAAGACACCCGTGTTCACCCTGGGGACAGTTATCAAAAGGATTAAAAACAAGAAAAAATAAAAGAACAGATAAATATATAATAAAGCTAAGAGGTTAGGGAGGTACATGTGGCAAGGTCTTTAAAGAAAGGGCCATACGTAAATGAAAAGTTAATGGAAAAGGCCTTGGCAGCAAAGGGGTCGAAAAGCTCGAAGGTTATAAAGACCTGGAACAGGAGCTCAACAATCACACCGGATTTTGTTGGATTGACTTTTGCGGTTCACAATGGAAAGAAATTTATACCGGTTTTTGTGACAGAGGAAATGGTTGGCCATAAACTTGGTGAATTTTCTCCAACAAGAATTTTCCATAGCCATTCAGGTGACAGAAAAGCAAAAGTTGTGAAAAGGAAGGAATAGATAACATGGAAATAGTGGCAAAAGCAAACATGATAAGAATTTCTCCGAGAAAAGTTAGGATTGTAGGGGAAGTTATAAAGAAGAAAAACGTCAATGATGCAATGGGTATTCTCATGTATATGCCCCAGAAGGCGTCTTATATCCTTAAAAAACTTCTTGATAGTGCGATTGCCAACGCAAAGCAAAAAAAGTATGTGGATATAGATAGTCTTTTTATTAAGAATGTAATTGTCGATGGTGGACCGATGCTAAAGCGGTTTCTACCGAGGGCTATGGGAAGAGCATCGAAGATCAGAAAAAGATTAAGTCACATCACCCTTGTGCTGGATGAATCTTAATATTGGAGGTTAAATGGGTCAAAAGACACATCCTTATGGCTTTAGACTGGGAGTAATTAAATCCTGGGATTCTAAGTGGTTTGCAGCAAAAAATTATGCAATGTTTTTGCATGAAGATATCAGAATCAAGAAATTTTTGAAAGAAAAATTGCATCAGGCAGGTGTGTCGAAGATTGAGATTGAAAGAGCGGCCAACAAAGATAAAAGAGTAAAGGTAAATATATACACTGCAAGACCTGGACTGGTTATCGGAAGAAAAGGCGCAGAAGTAGAAAATTTAAAAAAGGAATTGCAGAGGATAACAGAGAAGGAAGTTATATTGAATATTACTGAAGTAAAAAGGCCGGAGGTAGACGCTCAACTTGTTGCTGAAAATGTGGCCCTACAGCTTGAAAGAAGGGTGTCATTCAGAAGGGCGATGAAGAGGAACGTGTCACAGGCAATGAAATTCGGAGCCAAGGGAATTAAGGCAATGTGCGCCGGCAGATTAGCAGGGGCGGAAATGGCTCGAACCGAATGGTATCGTGAAGGACGGGTTCCGCTCCAGACAATCAGAGCTGATATAGATTACGGTTTTGCAATATCGCAGACGAAATATGGTGTAATAGGTGTCAAAGTTTGGATTTTTAAAGGCGAAGTGTATCAGGAGGCAGTGTAATGCTTTCACCTAAAAGAGTCAGGTATAGAAAACAGCAAAAAGGAAGGATGACTGGCACCGCCAGTAGAGGCAATAAGGTAAGCTTTGGTGATTTTGGTTTACAGGCAGTCGAATGTGGAAGAATTACGGCGAGGCAGATAGAAGCAGCAAGGATTGCTCTTACAAGGTATGTAAAGAGAACA
>Ga0351904_1043_pt1 | contig 25938 bp, 23 predicted proteins | sample BONcelHT113001E3_FD_205826 | JGI IMG/M metagenome (GOLD analysis project Ga0351904, IMG submission 205826) | Enriched cells from coal bed in the Powder River Basin, Montana, United States - BONCAT cells T11 rep1 HSBNCT.T11.300.1.E3 ...
GGATTCTCAGCGCTCAATCTGCCAATACCCCAGACGCCTGAAGAAGAGGAGAAAATTGTCAACAGTTTTCTCAAGGGTTTGGAGAAAGTTTTCAGCGAGGAGAATAACTGGGGTTTTCTGCAGCCGACCACGCTCAGCACGGACTTTTGCGTACAGTGCAATACTTGCAACGAGGCTTGCCCGGTATATCCGGAAAGCGGCTATCAAGATATATATCGGCCCAACTACCGGGCGGAACTGTTGCGCCGAATCTACCGCCGTTATTTTACCACGGCGGGCAAACTGCTTGGCAAATGGGCCGGCGCAGATTTGGAGCTGAACTGGAGGGTAGTCTATCGCCTGGCGGAACTGGTCTACCGTTGCAGTCTCTGTCGTCGCTGCGCTTCTACCTGCCCGGTCGGAGTCGACAACGCGTTGATCGCCCGAGAAATACGCAAATTATTCAGCCAGGAGATGGGGATTTCGCCGGAGGCGGTTCATAAATCAGGAACTGTAAATCATTTGAAATCGGGCTCATCGACCGGTATGGGGACTGCAGCTTTTCTCGATACCCTGGAAACAGTGGAAGATATCATCGAAGAGAAAATCGGCCGCCGAATAAAAATTCCTGTTGACGTAAAAGGCGCCGATTTCCTGTTGCTGCATAACGCCGGCGAGTTTATGGCCTGGCCTGAGAATCCCGCTGCCTTCGCCATCCTGTTGGATGCCGCCGGCATCAATTGGACATTGTCTTCGGAGATGATGGGCTATGAAGGGGTAAACTACGGCGTTTGGTATGATGATGTGCAGTTCGCAAAAATCCTTGTCGGCCAGGTTCAGGCCGCCAAACGGCTTGGGGTCGGCAAGATTGTAGTCGGTGAGTGTGGTCACGCCACTAAAGCGACGGTGACGATCGGCGACCGTATCTGTGTTGGTGATCTAGCCATTCCGCGTGAAAGTTGCCTGCCTATTCTGGCCGATATCGTCACCAGCGGCAAAATAAAATTTAATCCGGAACAAAACAACTTTCCGGTAACGATGCACGATCCCTGTAACATGGTGCGACTGATGGGAATTCTGAAACCCCAGTGGACCGTATTGAATGCAGTTATGCCGAAGAAGATGATCTATCCGATGAGCAATGCCGGAGTAGAAAACTACTGTTGCGGCGGAGGCAGCGGTTTCGCCATCATGAATTCGCAGAATTTCCCGCAGTGGCGCAACAACCTGTCCAGTCGCCGTAAAGCCCGCCAGGTGCTGGAAGCCTTCAAGGACGTTCTGGATCCATCCATCCCCAAGTATTACTGCGCACCCTGCTCGAACTGCAAAGGGGCGGCCCGCGATTCGATGATCCAAGCTTTTGGCTTCAAGGAGAAATACAATATGACTTATGGGGGTCTTGTCGAGCTGATGGTCAACGCCATGCCTGATCTGCCACAGCCCTACATTTCGTGGGAAGATGAATACTAAGCAAAAGGAGGCTTTGCTAAAAGCCTGGTATGATGCAACCCTGCAAAACTATTTTCCGGCAGCCGACGACGCATTCCGTCGCAACACCGGATTTGCCAATCCGGTCGGACAGGCTTTCCATGCGTCGATGGCGACAATTTTGAACGGCATTGATTCAGGGGCCGCGGTTTCTGATTTTACTGCCGCGTTGGACCGTATTGTTCGGGTTTTGGCGGTGCAGGGGCTTCCGGCTGGCGTAGCAATCCGCTTTCTGTTTGTGCTACGCAATTTATTGGAAAAAAACGAAGAACTCACTGCAAGCGACAAGAGAATATGGTTGGCGAAACTGGATGAGTCGGCCGAACTGGCTGTGGAAATCTGGTGCGAGTGCCGCGAGACCCTTTCGCAGCTTCGCATCAACGAACTCAGAAACCGCGTCCAACAGCTCGAAGCCGGATCTACGCCCAAAGAAAGAGAGGGGAATGCCTGATGGCCAAAACGCCAAAACCGGCGGTATTGCTTTCGAATACCGGATATGACAGAGTTCCATCTACTCACTGGATGGATACGCCGGTTGATTTTCGACCGGGAACCTGGCTGTTTCCTGGCAAATCAGAAAGTTTGATCGCCGTCGACCTACCCAATCCACGCAGATGGTCGCCGGAAGACGCTGATTGGAAATTGCCGCCGGACTGGAAAGAGATCATTCTTAAAGGTATGAAAGAACAACTGGACCGCTACCGTTCGTTCCGGGTGTTCATGGATACCTGCGTCCGCTGCGGAGCCTGTGCCGACAAATGCCATTTTTATCTGGGGTCTGGTGATCCGCGAAACATGCCGGTGTTGCGGGCTGAATTGCTCCGGTCCGTTTATCTGTATTATTTCACGGCTACCGGCAAGACGTTGGGACGGTTTGTCGGCGCCCGCGAACTGACTGAAGATGTGATCAAGGAATGGTTTTATTATTTCCATCAATGCACTGAATGTCGTCGTTGTTCAGTATTTTGCCCTTACGGTATCGATACGGCGGAAATCACGATGTTCGGCCGCGAGCTTTTGAATCTGATCGGTTGCAACATCGACTGGATTGTCACTCCCGTCGCCAACTGCTATATGAAAGGAAATCACCTCGGTATCCAGCCGCACGGCCTGGTTGACTCAATGGACTTTTTGGTGGAAAACATCCAGGATATCACCGGCATAAAGATTGAACCGACATTCAACCGCAAAGGCGCGGAAATTCTCTATGTTCCGCCTTCAGGCGATATATTCGCCGATCCCGGTACCTATGCACTTATGGGGCAGTTGATGCTGTTCCACGAAACCGGTATCGATTATACGCTCAGCACTTACGCATCAGAAGGAGGCAATTTTGGCAGTTTCGCTTCGATGGAGATGACAAAGCGCCTGAATGCCAAAATTTACGCCGAAGCCCGGCGTCTGGGGGTGAAGTGGATTATCGGCGGCGAATGCGGCCACATGTGGCGCGTAATTCATCAGTTCATGGACACGATGAACGGACCCGGCGATTTTTTGGAAACGCCGGTCAATCCGTTGACCGGAACTCGGTTCGAACATGCCAAAGCTACCGGGATGATTCATGTCACCGAATTCACCGCTGACCTCATCCATGAAGGCAAGCTCAAGCTGGATCCGGCCCGTAATGACGGGATGAAAGTGACTTTCCACGACTCCTGCAACCCTTCTCGGGCCATGGGAATGTTGGAAGAGCCGCGATATATCCTGAACAAGGTCTGTAATCATTTCTTTGAGATGCCGGAAGAGACAATCCGGGAAAATACTTTCTGCTGCGGCGGCGGTAGCGGCCTCGGCGCCGATGAAAACATGGAGATGCGCATGCGGGGCGGTTTGCCTCGGGCCAATGCCGTACGCTATGTACATGAAAAATTCGGCGTCAACATGCTATCCTGCATTTGCGCCATCGATCGCGCCACACTGCCGCCACTGATGGATTACTGGGTGCCCCGGGTTGCAGTCTGCGGCGTCCACGAACTGGTCGGCAACGCGCTTATAATGAAGGGTGAGAAGAAACGAACGCAGAGTCTGCGATTTGAGGACTTGCCTGTAGTAGAGGAGGATGGCAATGAATAAGAACCGCCTGGTAGCCCTAGGTTTGATCCTTTTTGTATTGCTGTTCACTTTTCCCGTACTGATGAACCTCGGCAAGTCCGTCGCCAAAACTCAGCCTCCTTCGATGCTGCAGGATCAAAAAGCAATGCAGGAATTAGCTGACAAACTCGGTGTGAAGAATATCGACGAGTTTCGGGAAAGACACAAGAAGGTGCTTGCTGAGTGGAAAGACTCCGTGGTGCGGGACGGCAAGCGGATATACGTCACCAAGGACGGCCGTGAGATCCCGATCAGTCTGCAAAACTTAGCCAGCCAGCCACAGTACTGTAGCGATTGCCACGATTACGCCGGCATCGAAAAACCAAACTGCTGGACTTGCCATGTGGAGCCGAAAGGAGGGGCCGTAAAATGAAAAAACCATTTAGCATCAGCCGACGGACCCTGTTGAAGGCAACTGGCGCAGCCGCTCTTGGCCTTATACCGGTAAGCCCATTATTGGTGCGGGCTGCAGGGAAAACGCATCCCAAAGCCCTTCAGGCCAAAAGTTGGGCGATGGTCATCAACGCCAAACTCTGTCCGCCGGGCTGCCGTATCTGTAGCGAGGCCTGCCACAAGGCCCACAACGTGCCTGTTATGCCGGACCCCAGGCAGGATGTGAAATGGATCTGGCAGGAATCATACAACGCTTCGTTTCCTTATGAATCGCACCCCTATCCTGACGATGCCAATGCTAAGCGCACGTACCCATTGCTGTGCAACCATTGCGAAAACCCATCCTGTGTCCGGGTATGCCCGACACAGGCGACTTTTCAGAGGGCAGACGGCGTGGTGATGATGGACTACCACCGCTGTATCGGCTGCCGATTCTGCATGGCGGCCTGCCCCTATGGCGCCCGCAGTTTTAACTTCAAAGATCCGCGACCTCATATCCGGCAGATCAATCCCACCTATCCCACCCGTACGACCGGCGTTGTCGAAAAATGCAATTTTTGCGATGAACGCTTGGGTATAGGTCAGCTGCCTATCTGTGTGGAAGCATGTCCGGCCAAGGCGATCCTCTTCGGCGATCTGTCCGACCCTGCCTCGCCGGTTCGGCAAGCGTTGGCGGCCAACGTGACTTTACAGCGGAAGACCAAACTCGGCACTCGGCCGAAGGTCTTCTACATCGTTTGAAGGGGGGAGAACAGCAATGCTTGAACACGCATGGAATGATACCGGACCCCGGTTCAAGGCATGGTTGGCGGCGCTACTGCTCCTGATGGGCATCGGCGGGTTTTGCTACACTATCCAGCTGGGAACCGGTCTTGGTGTCACCGGCATGAGTCGGGACGTTTCGTGGGGACTGTATATCGGCCAATTTACATTTTTTGTCGGTGTAGCCGCTTCGGCGGTTATGGTTGTTTTGCCTTATTATTTGCATGATGTCAAAGTCTTCGGCCGTATCACCATCGTAGGTAAGTCTCTGGCCGTCACGGCAGTCATCATGTGCATCCTTTTCATCGTGGTGGATCTGGGAATGCCGTCGCGACTGCTTAACATCATGCTCTACCCCTCACCCGGATCGGTTCTGTTTTGGGACATGATAGTGCTGAACGGCTATTTTTTCCTCAACCTGGTGACCGGCTGGAAAATTCTCGAGGCCGAATATACGGGAATCAAGGCGCCCGACTGGGTGAAACCGCTGGTGTATATCGCTATCCCTTGGGCTTTTAGCATCCATACCGTCACGGCTTTTATATATTCCGGAATACCGGGCCGCGACTTTTGGCTGACAGCTCTTACCGCGCCCAAATTCCTCGCTTCGGCGTTTGCAACCGGGCCGGCTTTGCTTATTCTGATCAGTCTGGCCCTGCGCCGGTTCACCGGGTTTGATGCAGGCCAGGAGGCGATTCGCAGGCTTTCGATTATCGTTACTTATGCGATGTCTATCACTGTGTTCATGATTTTAGCCGAGTTTTTCACGGCGTTTTACAGTCAGGTTCCCGGCCACATGTACGCGCTGAAATACTTTTTCACAGGGCTTTATGGAGCTAATTCCTTCGTCCTGATATCCTGGGTATTTGCAGGACTGTGCCTACTGGCACTGATTCTACTGCTCAATCCCGCCACCCGCCGGGATGAGAAATGGCTGACAGTAGCCTGCGCCTCGACATTTGTCGCGCTGGCGATCGAAAAAGGCATCTCTTTCACAGTGGGAGGCTTCATCACCAATCCGTTCGGCCGGGTGACCGAATACTGGCCGACGGGTATCGAGTTCGGGGTTGTTGTCGGCATCTGGGCGCTGGGGGCATTTCTTCTGAGTTTGCTATTCAGCTTGTTCGTCACTGTCAAACGTCGCTCCGAAAGGGGGCTTGTCTGATGCAAATGATGATTGCGTTCGCCGTGGTCGTTGCTATCGCTGCAATCGGTTATATCGGCGGTTCAATGCCGGGATTGCTCTTTATCTTTGGACTTGTACTGCCACTGGTGGCCGTGCTCGTTTTCATTATCGGATTTGTCCGCAAGGTTTGGGGATGGGCTCAGACACCGGTGCCGTTCTGCATCTCCACCACCGTCGGTCAGCAGAAATCACTGGCCTGGATTACCCAGGACAAGGTGGGCAATCCTTCTGATACAACCGGCGTTATACGCAGGATGGCAGCTGAAATTCTGCTGTTTCGTTCCCTATTCCGAAATGTGAAGGCGGAGATTGGACCGAGCGGTTGGATCGGCTATCCGGTTGAAAAATGGCTTTGGCTTTTTGCCGTCCTTTTCCATTGGTCGTTTTTGTTCGTCGTTATCCGTCATCTGCGCTTGTTTTTCGTGCCTTCGCCGGCGTTGGTCAGGGGCTTGGAAAAAATTGACGGGTTTTTATTACTGGATCTGCAACCGCTCTTTCTGTCGGGGATCCTGTTGCTTATCGGCGTGATTGGCCTCTATCTCCGCCGCGTGGTGATTTCACAGGTACGGTATATCTCGCACGGGATTGATTTTGTGCCGCTGTTTTTAATCGCAGGAATCGCTGTTACAGGAATTCTGATGCGCTATGTCTGGCCTATTGATTTGGTGGCTGTCAAATCGATGACCATGAGTTGGGTTACATTGAGTCCCGTATTGCCTGCCAACATCAGTCCGCTATTTTTCGTGCACCTGACGTTGGTATCGGCCCTGCTGGCGTGGTTCCCGTTCAGCAAACTGATGCACATGGGCGGGATTTTCCTCAGCCCGACCCGCAACCAGCGGGCCAATTCCCGTGAGATTCGACACGTTAACCCATGGGATTATCCGGTTCACACTCATACTTATGAAGAGTACGAGGACGAATTCCGTGACAAGATGAAGGGCTGCGGACTTCCAGTCGACAAGGAATAAACCGGACAGCCGGTTTGAATGTAATATTTGCAAGGGTGCTGCTGGTCGGAGGAGCAATCCCCGGCTCAGCGGCATCCACCTGTTTGTTGACATCGTGTGACTGCTGAAAAGAGAGGTTGGTGATTCTCGTAGTCGCTGCAATGTTTACCCTATCGATGATTTTAGCGGCTGTTTTGGTCGGCGGCCTTATTCCGCAGGGATTGCCGTCGGAAGTATATATTGACCGTTTTGGCGAATATTTGGCCCGACTGCTATTGATGTTGGGTCTGGATGATATTTATCGCACGAAAGGGTTCTTTCTGCTGGGGCTGTTGTTACTTGTGCAGTTGGCAGTCTGTACCGGCAAGAGAGTTTTAATGTTGCGCGGTAACAGTAAATTGTGGGCCGCCGGTTCAGTACTGCTGCACATCGGATTGCTGGTATTTCTTGTGTCTACGGCGGTCAGCCTTTGGTGGGGAAAAAGCCTTATGGTCGAGGTGCCGGAAGGGAAGACTACTGAGTTGACAAAACAAGGGGTTCCATTTGATCTTCGCCTGGATCGATTCCTTATCGAATACTATCCGGGGAGTCATTCCGTTCGTCAATATCGCAGCGACGTTACTTTATTGCTGGCGGAAAAAGAAATAAAGCAAGCTAGCATTGAGGTTAACTCTCCGCTGGAACATGAGGGCGCCAAACTTTTTCAGATGAGCTATGGTTGGTTGTTGGAAGGATCCGTCCGCCAATTGCCGGACGGCAAGGCTGAACCCTTTTCCATCCTCAATGGGGGCTGGTTCCGGGCGGGAGTGAATCAAGACCGGGTCCGCGCGGTAATCATGGGTGACCCGGATAAACATCCATCAAAGAATCCGGAAGCTGCTTTTTTGTTGTTGACGGAATCGGGGGATCGGCAAGCGGCAGTTGTTGCGCAAGGTACATCCGAAGCTGCAGGGGAACTGGAAATACGATTTGATCAAATTCGTCGCTATTCAGGGCTGCAAGTGAAGCAAGACCCAGGTATCGCCGGAATTTTTGCCGGACTGACGTTGTCGCTGTTCGGCCTGATGATACGCTACGCACCATTGGGAGGAAAAAAAGACCTATGATACACTGGGAAGCATACCTGTTACTGTCGGTGTTTGTGGTGTATGTTGGAGGAGTGCTCGTTTTTTCGCTCCGTAACTGGCTGGGCAGCAATCGGTTGATTGCTGCCGGGGTGTTGTTGGCAGGAGTGGCTTTTGTGCTGCACACCGGACTGCTGTTAGCACGCGGATTTGCGGCTGGCCGACTTCCTTTCAGCAACCTGTATGAATTTACCCTTGTCTTTGCCTGGGCTACGATGCTAATCTTTGCTTTTTTCGCCGTCCGGTTCAAGTTGTTAGCTTCGGCGCCGCTGGCGTTGTCTTTGACGACACTGTTGGTTGGCATTGCGGCGATGATGCCACGCGATATACGGCCCCTGATGCCCGCCTTGCGCAGCGGTTGGCTGCAATCTCACGTGGCGTCTGGCGTCCTGGCTTACGGTGCGTTTGCTGTATCCGCGGTACTGGCAGTTGTAATGCTCACCCGTAGCGAGGAAAGAGATGAATCGTCTGAGGCGGACTGGGCCGTAAAGTATTGGCGGATGCCTGAATTGGCGGAATTGGAACGTTATGTCCACGGATTGATTGTTTTCGGTTTTTTCTTTCTGTCGGTGCTGATGCTGACCGGTGCCATATGGGCGGAAGAAACTTGGGGACGCTGGTGGGGCTGGGACCCGAAAGAGATATGGGCGCTGGTTACCTGGCTGATCTACCTGGTTTACTTGCACGGCAGAAGACGGTTTGGATGGACGGGGCAGACGACCGCGTGGTTTTCGGCGGTTGGTTTTTTTGCAGTGATGTTCACCTTGTTCGGTGTGACCTACTTGCTGCCTGGATTGCACAGTTACAAATGAAATCAAACTAAGCAAAAGGGGCCGTGCTGAAACTAAAGTTTCGACACAGCCCCTTTTGCAATTGAAACGCCTTGTGCGCCGGTAGAGTATTGTTCCTTGCACGCTGAATGATGGAAGGAATAAATCCTTGCATGTGTAATATTATAAGGGTAGATATGAGTGGGGGGTCATTTCGGAAACAGAGTGAATTAATGACAGAAGCGCCCCATCTCGTTGGACAAAACTGATTCGATTCCACGGATTTCTTGGGGGAAATATTATGCCGAGGGTAAAAAAATATTGTTGCCGTTTTCGGTTCAAGCCAAGCATGCGCTTGTCGATGGAATCCATATGGGGGAATTTATAACCGGGTTGCAGACGTACTTGGATTCATTCAGATTGGGCAACGGCGGAATGGAAAGAGCATAGCTGGCGGAGGTGATTTCGCTGGTTCATTATCACTGAAGCGCCGCGCAGATTCTAGCCAGACCCTCAGCTAAAACCACTCGTGGGCAGGCCAGGTTCAGCCGGATATAGCCCTTGGAATTGGCGACGAACATATTGCCGCCTTCCAGTAATACCCCGGCGTTGTTGGCGAAATAGAGCGACAGGTTTTCTTCCTCAGGCAAATAGGCGCTGATATCGACCCAGGCCAGATAAGTCGCCTCCGGAATCTGAAACACAGCTTGGGGTAAATGTTGAGCCAAATATTGACTGGTAAAGACAAAGTTTTCATCCAGGTAATTCTTTAGTTGCTTGAGCCACTCGTCGCCATACTGGTAAGCGGCCTGGGTTGCAGCGATGCTCAGCGGATTTTCCATGCCGTAATGGCGGGACTGCCACCTTGCCCTGAGTTCATCGTTCGGGATGATCACATTCGAGAACATCAGGCCGGCCAAGTTGAATGTTTTGCTGGGGGCCATGCAGGTGATGATCTTGTCCGTTTGCGGAAAGAGTTTGGCCAGAGGGACGTGTACCTGTCCGTTTCGCAGCAAGTCGCAATGTATTTCGTCTGAAATGATCCAGAGATTGTTGGAAAGGCAGATTTCACCGAATCGCTTCAGTTCTTTCGTTGTCCAGACTCGCCCGGATGGGTTGTGCGGATTGCAGAAGATGCATAAAGTGACTTTGGGGTCGCTCGCTTTAGTTTCCAGATCAGAAAAATCCATCGTATAGTGACCTTGCTGATTCAAAAGATCAGAGGTTACCAGTTCAATCTGGTTATAGTCTGCGGCGTGTTTGAAATAAGCATAGGATGGCGTAACGATCAAGATCTTTTCATCAGGCTGGCAGATGAATTCGACCAATTCGTATAGAGCGGGAATAATTCCCGGCGACGTGACCAGTTGCTTCTTCTCAAAGGTCCAGCCGTAATGGCGCTGGGTCCAGTGGACGAATGTCAGGTAATAGTTTGGATCAAAAACTTTGGAATAGCCCAGGATGCGCTTGTCCAGCCGATCTTTGACAGCCTGGATGATTTCCGGCGGCGTGGCGAATTCCATGTCTGCCACCCACATTCGGATGAACTCATCGTCGGCAAAGGGAAAGGTCATCTCATCGGACGCGTGAAAGATGTATTCGCGGAAGCCGTCGGTGTTCATCGCGTTGGTTCCCTTGCGGTCGATGATCTCATCAAAATTGTATTGCATCGGTTTGACCTCCACATTTTCTTCTGTTGGTTGCGAAGTGATCCACTATAAACAATGCCATTATGCCATATAACGGAAAGATCTTCAAATCCATCGATTCTGTCATGAGCCAATAAGGGCATTTTGTAAACACAGGAGGAGGGTGGATCAAAATGAAACGAAGGATCTGTCTACTATTGATCTTCTTGGCACTGGGGATGATAACCCCGGGCGAAGCAAATGAGCAGAAAGTGGGTAGATATTTCCCTGTTGGAGGAGGCTACGTCTGGGATTTTGCCGGCGAAGGGATCGAGTTTGCTGAATTTATTAAGAAGGTCGAGTATCTACAGGGCAACCGAGTTCAATTATCGCGTTGGGATGGCGGAACCCGGCTGATGCAGATCTATGAGATTACCCCAAGCGCCATAATCCGGACATTTTCTCGCGCCGAAGTTTATGATAACCCGAAATATTTCCAAGAACCGGCGAATCAGGCAACGGTTATTTTGCAAACGCCGTTGGCAGTTGGGACGACTTGGGAAAACGCAGTCGACCGTCGGACGATTGTTTCCACAACCGCGAAAGTGAAAGTGCCAGCGGGAGAATTTAAAAGCGTGATAGTAGTAAAAATAACAAGCTTGGTCAGCGAGATCATGGATAATTCATATACCCTGGAATATTATGCAGCCGATACCGGTCTGATTTTACAGGAATATTTTGGCTTGAATGATTTTAAAGTCTCGTCAAAACTGAAATCGTTCAACAAGCAAAAATCGCCTGAATAGGCAGGGGTCCAAAAATATAACGCAACTGGCAACAGTTTGATTTACTTCAATGACTGAAAAGAGTAAAATTCAACCAGGGCACTGCTTAAGATATGAGAGGAGAACAGGCGTGAACAATAAGACAGGGAACACCGAGCAGCTGTTGACAGAATATAATTATCGCTATTATAAACAATTTGTGATTCTATGCGACGAGTTGATGCAAATCAGTTGGTGTAACAGCGAGTTTTTGCGTGTCGGTAATATGGATAAAGTGCCTGTCGGTGAAAGCGTCAACCGTTTCTTAGCTGATGCGAGTCAGCTCAGCAGTCAGGATTTTGCTAAGAACTTGGATAAAAATCTGATTTTGTCCTTTAATTTCAACGGACATATTGCTTCGTACCAATGCGTTGTTTTAAAGCGTCAGGACCAATTGCTGATCGTTGCCCAGGATCCAGTATTGCCTGATCCGGGAACGATGGAACATATCGGCGCGATTAACAATGAAATGGCAATCATGACCCGAGAGCTGAGCAAACAGAAGAATGCACTGGAGAAGGCCTACGCTAAAATCAACGAACTTATTTCCACCGATTATCTGACAGGGTTGGCTTCCCGCAAATACATCAACGAGTCGTTTCAAAAAGCAGTAAGCTATTTTAAACGAACGGGAACACCCTTGACAATCATTATGGGTGATTTGGATTATTTCAAGCAGGTTAATGATCAGTATGGGCATCTCATGGGCGATAAAGTTTTGGTGAATGTTGCCAAACTGATTAAAAAAATTGCCAGAACTGAGGATCTGATCGGCAGATTTGGCGGTGAAGAGTTTATCATTGTTTTGGTCGGAACAGATAAACAGGGCGGTGAAAAATTCGCCGAACGCCTACGGCAGAAGACAGAACAGATGAAAATAGCCGGAGTACCACAAACGGTTACCATCAGCCTCGGCGTAACCAACTTTCTGACGACTGATACGATTGAATCAGCTATCAAACGAGCTGATGAAGCCATGTATATGGCCAAGAGTCAGGGACGCAACAAGGTTGCTGTTTTATAGTCTGCCTGGTGAAAAAATAATGAGGTGATACTTTTGATGAAGCCAATGCGCCGAGTGGATCGACAGATGACTGAAACTGAAGCACTAGAGTTGTTGCGGCAGGGTGAGTATGGCATTCTTTCCACAGTCGATTCTGAAGGGCGACCCTATGGAATCCCGCTGAACTATGCTTCTGCGGCAGGCGTTGTCTATGTTCATTGTGCCACGACCGGAGCGAAGCTGCAAAACATCGCCGCCAATGCAAAGGTTTGTTTTACGGTTGTGGGCAAGACCGAGGTACTGCCGGACAAATTCGCCACCAATTATGAGAGCGTGATCGTTTCGGGTTCCGCCGCGATTATAGGGGACAGCGAAAAAATCGCCGCACTGGAACAGTTTCTGTATAAATATAGTCCGGATTTTTTAGAGTCAGGCCGGGAATACATCGCCAAAGCCCAGGCGAACACCGTCGTCGTCAAAATCACAATTGATCAGTTAAGCGGAAAGCACCGGGTCGGCTAAGGGATCTTTGAGTCTTCGGCACGGATTAGGACGACTTATCCCTTGAGCTGGGAAATCCTGCCCAAGGGATATTTTCATTTGATGTCTGACAAGGGCTCTGGTTCATTGTGTCGAATTCAGTCAGTAAGGATAGTTGCGCGAAGGGAGGATGGAAGATGTTGCTGAATCTCGGTTGCCGGATAGCCAGAGGCTGCATACTATTGTTGTTACTAACATCTTCTGTCGGATTGGCGGCGGAGAAATCACCAGTCACGGTCTGCGTCGACCCCGACTGGTTCCCTTTCGAGCGAATCAATGATCAGGGCCAACACGAGGGGATTGCGGCCGATCTGTTGAAACTGGTTTCGGAGCGGGCGGGAGTCCCGTTTGCCCTGGTGAAGACAAAAGACTGGAACGAGAGTCTTGAGGCTTCCAAGCAAGGCCGCTGCCAAGTGCTCAGTTTTCTCAACGATACCCCTCAGCGGCAAAAATGGCTGATTTTTACCGAGCCGCTGTTTAGCGACTCCAACGTGTTTGTGACTAGGGAAGAGCATCCATTTATCAGTAATCCGGCCTATTTCGCCAATGAAACGATTATCCTCCCTGTTGGAACTTCGATGGAGGAACGAATCAGGCAAAACTATCCCGGCCTCCGGATTCGTAATGTCGAAACCGAGCAGGACGCCTTTCGGCTGGTTTCGGAAAAAAAAGCGGATATGACACTGCGTTCGCTGATTGTTGCCGCATACACAATAAAAAAAGACGGTTGGTTCAATTTGAAAATTGCCGGTGAATTGTCTAACTATAAAAATGACCTGCGCATCGGAGTGGCAAAAAATGATTCGGAACTCAGAGACCTTCTTAACCAGGGGATTCGAACGATTACACCGCAGGAAAGATGGCAGATCGTCAACAAGCATATCTCGATCAACGTTCAGACAGAGACCGACTATTCCCTGCTCTACAAAATATTGACCGGGTTTGGTTTGCTGGCACTGGGCGGCTTTTACTGGAATTATCAGCTCAAAGAACACAACCGACAATTGATGAAAGTTTCTCAAACTGATGTTCTGACGGGACTGCCCAATCGGACGCAGCTCAATTCGGTGTTTTCTGCCGAATTTGAACGGGCGAAACGATACAACACTCCCTTTTCAATTATTCTGCTTGATATAGATAATTTTAAGAAAGTTAATGACGAACTGGGCCACCTCATGGGTGACAGAATACTGGTCGAAGTGGCGCGGGTTGGTCGGGAGACGGTTCGAACCACCGATGTTTTTGGCCGTTGGGGTGGCGAAGAGTTTTTGGTTATTTGTGCGGAGACGCCGCTGCACGGCGGAGTGCAACTTGCCGACCGAATTCGGCAGGCGTTGGCCAACTATCCGTTTTCCAGTGGAAGACAACATACTGTTAGTGCCGGAGTGGCAGTATGTGACAGCGAACAGAGCATGGATGCGTTGATTCATAAGGCGGACCTATCGCTGCTATACGCAAAAACGCACGGGAAGAATCAAGTCTGTACTATTCGGGACGATAATGGAGAAAACATATGTATGTAGGAGAAACGTTGAATTCTCGGCGCGTCCGGGTTATTAAAGACGGAGCCTTGGCCGGGCACGGGCCGGTTGTCTATTGGATGAGCCGCGATCAGAGGGCCCAGGATAACTGGGCGCTTTTGTACGCGCAGCGGATCGCCATTGAGCGCCGAAAACCGCTGCGGGTAGTCTTTTGCCTTGTGTCTGAATTTCTCGGCGCCAGTCGTCGCCAATTTGGGTTCATGCTGCGTGGCTTGGCAGAAACATTTAAAGAGTTGGCGCAGAAAAAGATTGCCTGTACTCTGCTTCATGGGCAACCGCACGAAGTTTTGCCGCAATGGTTGAAGGAGCAGCAGGCCTGTTTGCTTGTTGCCGATTTTGATCCCCTAATAATCAAGCGGGAGTGGCAGGACAAACTCCTGACCGCTATTGATTTTCCCTGCCATGAGGTCGATGCGCATAACATCGTTCCCTGTTGGTTAGCTTCGCCGAAACTGGAATACGCCGCCTACACTCTTCGACCCAAAATCCATAAAGTTCTGGCGGAATATTTGGATGACTTTCCGCCCGTGGAAGTGCATCCGATCGCGGACCCCCTTCAAGCGGAGCACGACGCGATACTTTTTGCCGAGCTGGACCGATGTCTTGAGAAGCTATCGGGCGACCCTTTTGTCGCCGGGGTGGATTGGCTGTTGCCCGGCAGTCGGGCGGGCCATGCCTGCATGGACTCATTTCTGCAGAACAAACTGAACCGATATGATACGCATAGCAACGATCCCAGCCAGGATATGCAGTCCAATCTTTCGCCGTATCTACATTTTGGGCAACTGGCGCCGCAACGGGTAGCACTGTCCGTTCTGGCAGCCGAAAGCCCCACAGGCGCTACGGAGTCGTTTTTAGAAGAACTGATTGTCCGGCGTGAGTTGGCTGATAATTTCTGCTATTATCAGGCCGAATATGATCAGGTGCGTGCTTTTGCTCCCTGGGCGCAAAAAACATTGACCGAGCATCTGGCGGATGTCAGGGATTATTGTTATGAACTGGCTGAGTTTGAGCAGGCTTTAACCCATGATCCGCTTTGGAATGCGGCTCAACGGCAGATGGTCGGAACCGGAAAAATGCATGGCTATGTCAGGATGTATTGGGCCAAAAAGATTCTGGAATGGGCGGCAAACCCAAACGAGGCGATGAAGATGGCTATTTATCTCAATGACAAATATGAGCTGGATGGCCGCGACCCGAATGGTTATGCCGGAATCGCCTGGAGCATCGGCGGAGTACACGACCGGGCCTGGGGCGAACGAAAGGTGTTCGGCAAAATCCGTTATATGAACTATAATGGGATGAAACGAAAATTCGATGTGGGTCAATATATGAAAAGATATTTATGATGCGCAGGGTTGTTTTGCCCTGGGAGGAGCTGAAGCGATGAAGGATGGACAACAGAAAATGGCCCGGGCAGTTGAGGCGGGAATCATTACCCCGGATCAGGCAGAGGCGTTGCTCAGTTTTTGGCAACAGGACAATCCGCCGGACCCAATACAGGCTGACGTTACTTCGCCGATGAGTCGATTCCTCTATTACTTGGGCGCGCTGATTGTGATCGCCGCCATGAGTTGGCTGATGAACACCGCCTGGGATCTGTTCCACGGGTTTGGCATATTCACTATTGCGGTAGGATACGCGATGATTTTTTGCTTAATGGCCCGGTATTTCCGGCAAAAATCTGTTGTGCTCAGCGGACTGTTTGTAGTGATGGCTGTCTGCATGACGCCGCTCGGCGTATTTGGCCTGCAGGCCGGATTGAATCTTTGGCCGTATGAAGATCCCGGGACTTATAAAAATTTCTACCGGTATATTCGCGGGGGCTGGTTCACGATGGAAGTTGCTACCATTGCGGCGGGCTTTTTCTCACTCCGCTATAGCCGGATTCCTTTTGCAATGGCGCCGATAGCTTTTGCCCTCTGGTTTATGTCGATGGATATTGCTCCGGTTCTCAGTGGAGCAGATCCGGATTGGACCTTTCGAAAGCAGGTTTCGATGGGGTTTGGCCTGTTGATGATCGGGGCGGCGGTTTGGCTTGAACGGCGGCAACAGGTCGATTATTCGAAATGGCTCCATATTTTCGGCGCAATCAGTTTTTGGGCCGGATTATCGATGCTTCGTTCGGATTCAGAGTTCTCGAAGTTCATTTACTGCCTGATTAACGTATTTATGATGTTTTGCGGTGTGTTGTTGGACCGCAAGGTGTTTTTGGTTTTTGGCGGTGTTGGTTTTTTTGGTTACCTCGGCTATCTGTCATGGAACGTGTTCAAGGATTCAATCGCTTTTCCCTTTTGGTTAACGGGCCTTGGGCTGGCGGTAGTCTACCTGGGTTGGATTTATCACCGGAAGAACGAGCAGATACAAAAATTGGTCAGATCAATCACCCCGGCGTGTATTTTGGCGTTGTTACCGGAACGGCGGCGGGCCGCCTAAGATTTCGCAATGGAACCATTGACGACGATGGTTCCATTTTCGCGAAAAGAAATCGACCGACTTCCGCAGAAGCCGGTCGATTTCTTTATCTATTGAAGAATCAGGGCTTACGCCCATTGACTTTTCTGTACAACAAGTGTTGTACCATCAGGCGCCGTTAGCGCCTCTCACGAGCTTATTCAATTCGGGTGTCTGTTCACTGTTAATGGATGTAGTCACCCCTTCCGAGGAAGCTCAAACGCTCGCTGGCGTTTTGTCTTTTTTCCCTTCCTGCGATTACATCATAACACGAAAACAGATTATTTGCACTATTGTGTTTGGATATTACGTTAAACGAGTAAGTTTGAGGAGTGTGTTTGCTAAGTGTGGCGATGGCAAATACTATCGGAGTTTTACGAAATACTTTCGGCAGGAGGAAGTGGGAACGGAAGGTCAAACGAAGCGAGCGTTGAATTGTAGAGGAGAGAACATGCGCCTGGGCTGGTTGAGGCGATAAAGGAGCAGCGAATTATGAACTTGGAAATTGACAGAGTAGACAAGGGGAGGCGACCGGATGAGCAGGGAAAAAAATATTCTGGATGCAGGTTCATTGGCGAAATGGTCCCTCGATATATTTGATTCCTTAAATGAAGGGCTGTTGATTGCTGATAGGGATGGAATCGTACAATATGTCAACAACCAGTATTTGAATATCATCGGCCGAAAAGCGGAAGAAATTTTGTTTCACAAACTGGCGGAGGTCCGTCCAGGCGCAATGCTGCCCACGGTAATCAAGACCGGGCAAGGGATGAATGGCGTGTATCGCACGGATGGGAAAGTAGAGTATATTGTCGATATGTCACCGATTATTGTTGCCGGCGAAATTATTGGCGGAGTGTCAATTATAAGGGATATTACTGAAGTCAAAAAACTGTCGGCAGAATTGAGCCGGGCCCAAAACCGACTGCTGGATTTGCAGGGGACGGTCACCGGCATCTTGAGCGCCAAATATACCTTTGACGATCTGATTTATGAAAACGCCGATTTCAGGGCCTGCGTCGCTTTGGCTGAGCGGGCGGCCGTGTCTGACGCCAATGTGGTGCTGCAGGGGGAAAGCGGCTCCGGCAAAGAACTGATCGCGCAGGGGATTCACAACGCCAGCGCCAGGAAACATCGGCCGTTTGTAGCGATTAATTGCGCAGCCGTTCCTGTCGGGCTGTTGGAAAGCGAGCTGTTTGGTTACGCTGAAGGAGCGTTTACCGGTTCGAAAAAAGGCGGCAAGCCGGGGTTGATGCAATTGGCTGACGGGGGGACTCTGTTTCTTGACGAGATTGGTGACATGGGCAATGACTTGCAGGCCAAGTTGTTGCGGGTATTACAGGAAAAAACAGTACGGCGGGTCGGTGGGTTTGAGGAGAAAAAAATAGATATCCGGGTAATTTGCGCAACCCACCAAGACCTGGAACTTATGGTGGAAAACAAACTTTTTCGTCAGGATCTGTATTATCGGGTAAATGTGTTCCAGATTCTTTTGCCCCCGCTTCGAAAGCGCAGGGAGGACATCTCGTTATTAGCCCGGCACTTTGGACAGGGGCACCTGATGGTGATGAAAGAGCCGTTAAGAATTAGCGCGGCAGTGGACAAAATATTCTTGGCCTACGATTGGCCGGGCAATGTGAGGGAATTAAAGAATGCGATGGAATTTGCCTGCAATATGAGTTCAGGCAACGAAATTTTGCCTGAACATTTGCCGAAGCGGATCCTGAATCATGCGAATATCGCCTTGCGGCTGATTGACGGCGGGACCTTGGCTGAGCGAGTCCATCAGTTTGAACTGCAAAATATCACTCAACTATTAAAACTGCATGGGAACACAACAGAAGGAAAGAAAAAAGTGGCTGCTATTCTGGGAATATCAATCGCCGGGTTATATCGCAAATTACAGAAAAATTCTCAATAATGATAAAATGTTATTGAGTGTTATCAAGGATGAGAATGGCCGGTTCCCTGTATTTCGCTTGAAACAAGGGGCCGGCTTTGCTTTATTATCAATTATGATAATTTTAACCGCCAAATTAGCGAAATAGGGCCTGAAAGCAGCCTTTTTTCTTGGCATGGAACTTGCTTAATAACTCTACAAAAGGTAATTCTCAAGAGGGGGAGGAGCAATTTTATGTTATCATTATGGGGTTTCTTGATTATTCTGAGTTTGTTGGTCCTGATTATGACCAAAAGAGCTTCGGTCATCGTCGCGTTGGTTGCGGTGCCGATGGTATTTGGCTTGTTGGCAGGATTCGGGCCCAAGCTGGGCGCGTTTGCGTTTGACGGAATCAAGAGCGTAGCGCCGGTGGGCGTCATGCTCACTTTTGCGATTCTCTATTTTGGTGTGATGAATGACGCCGGTATGTTTGATCCGGCAATTAAGCGGATTGTCAAGTATGGTGGCGGCGATCCGGTAAAAGTAGCTGTCGGAACCGCCGTTATTGCAATGCTCGCCCATCTTGACGGATCAGGCGCATCGACTTTTTTGATTGCCGTGCCGGCCATGTTGCCCATTTATGACAAGCTGGGGATGGATCGAAAAGTCTTGACCTGCATCGTGGCGATGGGCGCTGGGACCATGAACATGCTGCCTTGGGGTGGACCCACCCTGCGGGCGGCAAGTTCGTTACAACTCAATATGAACGAGTTGTTCAACCCAATGATACCGGCTCAGATTTCCGGACTGGTGGCGGTGCTGGCTTTCAGTTTCTGGCTGGGCCGTAAAGAAAAACGACGAATTGGTCTGGGACATATGATGGATGACTTGGCTGATTCAGCCGCCCATTCCGCCGTGGCAAGCGCCGAGGCTGAAAAGGTAGATGCGCTGAAGCGGCCGAAGCTGGTATGGTTTAATATATTGCTCACAGTTGTTGCGATTGTGGCGTTGGTTCAGGGCAAGTTGATTCCGCTGCCGGTGGTTTTCATGCTGGCGTTGGTTATCGCTCTGGTCGTGAATTATCCTGAAGTGAAAATGCAACAGGAGCGGATCGTTGCCCAGGGCAAATCCGCGGTGTTTATGATAGCTATCATTTTTGCCGCCGGTATTTTTACCGGAATCCTTTCGAAATCAGGCATGATCAAAGCGATGGCCAGTACGATGGTTTCATTTGTTCCGGCGAGTCTGGGGGGACATTTGCCGGTGTTTACGGCGATCACCTCGATGCCGGCCAGTTTGTTGTTTGATCCGGATTCCTACTACTTTGGAATTTTGCCGGTGCTTGCCACAGCGGCCGAAGCCATGGGGGTGGCCAAAATTGAAGTTGCGCGGGCCGCGATACTCGGTCAGATGACTACGGGGTTTCCCGTCAGTCCGCTGACAGCAGCGACATTTTTGCTGGTTGGACTGGCCGGGGTCGATCTCGGTGAGCACCAGAAATTTACCATTCCTTATGTTTTTGCCACAACCATTGTCATGACGATTGTGGCGGTAGTCACCGGGGCATTCAGGTTATAAGCGGGGTCATTTTGTAATAATTGAGGTGCATGACATGAAAAAAATCAGACTGGGCTCAGGGGCCGGCTACTCCGGTGACCGGATCGAACCGGCAGTGGAGCTCGCCGAAAAAGGCAATATTCAATATTTGTGTTTTGAATGTCTGGCTGAGCGGACGATTGCCATAGCCCAGCAGGCAAAAATGAAAGATCCAGACGCCGGTTATGATCCTTTGTTGGTTGCCAGAATGGAAGCCGTGCTTACGCTTTGTCACCAGAAGGGAATCAAGATTATAACGAATATGGGCGCCGCCAATCCTCTGGCTGGGGCCAAGAAAATCAAAGAAATCGCTCAAAAACTGAACATCAAGGGCCTGAAGATTGCTGCGGTCACAGGTGACGACGTATTGGTTGCAATTAGAAGCCAAGAACTGATCATTGAAGAAACTGGCGCCGATCTTTCCACCATCAAGGACAAGCTCGTTTCCGCCAATGCTTATCTGGGCGCCGGTCCGATTGTGGAAGCGTTGAAAGGCGGCGCGGATATCGTGATTACTGGGCGTGTTGCTGATCCGGCCTTGTTTATTGCGCCGTTGTTGCATGAATTCGGCTGGTCGCCGGACGATTGGAACCTGATGGGGCAGGCTACCGTTGTTGGGCATTTGCTGGAGTGCGCCGGACAAATTACGGGTGGATATTTCGCCGATCCCGGCTTCAAAGATGTGCCTGGCGTCGGTCATCTCGGATTCCCTATTGCCGAGGTCGGCGCAGATGGATCAGTTGTCATCACCAAGGTTGACGATGCAGGTGGAATGGTTACTTTGTCAACCTGTAAAGAGCAACTGTTGTACGAAATCCATAATCCGGCAACCTACTACACCCCGGATGTGATAGCCAATTTCACCGGCGTCAGCATGACGGAGATCGCCAAAGATCAAATCCTTGTAACCGGAGGAACTGGAGCCGCCAGGACGGGATTGCTGAAAGTGTCGCTCGGCTATGTGGACAGCTATATCGGTGAAGGTCAGATTAGTTACGCTGGACCGGGGGCGGTAAATCGGGGCTATCTGGCGCTGGATATTATCAAAGAGCGGTTGGAGCTGACAGGGGTAAAAACCCAGGAAATCCGCTATGACCTGATGGGGGTCAATTCTCTGCATGGAGAGAAGCTCTCCAACGGGCATGAACCTTACGAAGTGAGGGTAAGGGTGGCCGGCCGGACCGAAACCATGCCGGAAGCGATCCGTATCGGCAATGAAGTCGAGACTCTTTATACCAATGGACCGGCCGGAGGCGGCGGGGCCTGGAAGTCCGCCAGGGAAGTCGTGGCGATGGTTTCGGTCCTCATTCCCGCATCCCTGGTCCATCCGATTGTTCATTATGAGGTGATATGAGATGAAACTGCGCGAACTGGCCCATTCCCGAACTGGGGACAAAGGCAATACCTCCAATATTTCAGTAATCGCCTATGATTTGGTCAATTTTCCACTACTGGCAAGACAAGTTACAGCGGAGCGGGTCAAAGCGTTTTTTGCCGATATTGTTCAGGGTGAAGTGGTCCGCTATGAATTGCCGAATCTGGGCGCGTTGAACTTTGTGATGTATCAGGCGTTGGGGGGCGGCGTGACAAGGACGCTGGCCCTCGATATTCATGGCAAGGCGCTGAGCTCGGCGCTGATGGAGCTGGAGATTGACCCCAATAGTTGAGTTTGTTGAGCTAAATGAAGACCTCCCCACTGCCGGCGGCGGGGAGGTCTTCATTTGCGTTGCTACGGCGCAGATCGGTGGCAATCGATAAATCCGTTCTCTGACAATACATAGTCCATCCTGATATCGTGAGTTTCACTCTGAACGATGGCCACAATCTGGCAGGTCCAGGCCAGTCCCAAAAAAACTGCGCCGCTTGTTTCAGGCAAAAACCGGTCATAATAACCGGCCCCCATTCCCAGCCGGTTGCCTATCCTATCAAAGGCCACGGCGGGGACTACGATCAGGTCCAGTTCAGAAGGCGACACGATTTTAGCTTGATCCGGCCTGGGCATTTTTAGGCCATACTTGCCAACGGTCAAATCGTCAAGACTATTGATTTGGGTTGCTGACATTTCGCCCGGAGTTTTGTTCAAGAGTGGAACGCAGACCCGCTTGCCCTGCCTCAAAGCATCGGCGATCAACTGTTCGGTCGGCGCTTCATCAGCCAGAGACACATAAAACAGTATTGTCGCGCTTTGCTGATAAATTGGCCAAGCCCAAAAATATTCCGTAAGCTGCCGTCCCCAGGCCAGCGCCATAGCCGGGGGGATTTCGCGCCGCCGCTGAAGCAGTTCGCAGCGTAAGCGCTGTTTTTGTTGCGGCAATGATTCGGAATCCATTTTATTGCAAATCGAATACTTTGCCGGGATTCAAAATGTGGTTGGGGTCCCAGGCTCTTTTTACCGCCCGCATCAGGTCGAGTTCAACCGGGTTGGTGAATTCTTGCATCAGGGCCTTTTTCTTATAGCCGATTCCATGTTCACCCGAGAGCTTGCCGCCCAATGGATAAACGAAACCGAAGACTTCACGCAGAATGGTGTTGAGCCGGTCTGCCCATTCGCCAGCCGGAATGCTGCCCTGCAGGATGGAAAGATGGATGTTGCCGTCGCCGGCATGACTGACGATTCTCGCCGCCGCCCCATATTTTTCACAGACAGATTCCATGTATTTCATCGCTTCCGGCATTTTGTCGATTGGCACCACGATGTCTTCATTGCTGTGAATCAAGTTTTCATGTCGTACTGCTTCGGCAAACGATTTTCGGGCTTTCCAGATCTGGGCTGAATTCGGTATCAACAGGGCCAAGGCCCCGTGCTCAGTGCAGAGCTCGTCCAGCTGGGCCGCGTACTCATCGAGTTTTTCAGCATTGTCCGCTTCGACCTGAATAATCAAATAATGCCCGTTTTCGTAGTAGGGCAATTTTTCGTTGATGAACTGTTCGACAGATCTGATTGCGACATTGTCCATGAATTCGACGCAGGTCGGCGTGATGCCAGACTTGGTGATGACGGCGACAAAGTTGATTGCCGAATCGACGTCAGGGAAGACTGCCAACAAATCCATGACGTGCTGTGGCAGGGGGACCAATTTGATCGTCAACTCGGTTATAATGCCCAAGGTGCCTTCCGAGCCGATTACCAATTGATCGAGGCAATAACCGGTCGAGCTTTTTTTCAGCCTGCCGCCCAGTTTGGTGATATTTCCCGTCGGAGTGACTACTTCGATTTCGTAAATTTGTTGTCTCGTCGTGCCATATTTTACGGCCCGGTTTCCTCCGGCATTCGTTGCGGCATTGCCGCCGATAAAGCAACTGTCGCCGCTGCAGGGGTCGCCGGCATACAACAGACCGTGCTTCAAGGCGGTGTTCTGCACGTCTTCGGTGCGAACGCCGGCTTGAGCCACCATGTACATGTTTAGCGGATCGACCTCGAGAATTCTGTTCATTTTTTCAAGTCCCAGGACTATGCCGCCGAAGGTGGGAACGGCGCCGCAGGCCAGGCCTGTTCCTGCGCCACGGGGCGCGACCGGAATCAATTCGCGATTGGCCAGCCTGACAATCGCCGCCACCTGGGCGGTATCTTCGGGCAGAACGACCACTTCCGGCATGTGGTGATAGCGGGGTTCGGTGACTTCATCATGGCTATAGGGATGCATTTTGTCCAGATCGGTGTAAACGTTTTTTTCACCGGCGATCTGTTTAAGCTCGGCAATGATTTCCGCAGTGACGGGGTTGTATGAGATCATGATTTGACACGCTCCATCTTCAATATGTTTAGAATAGGCCGGAGATTTTCCCGGTATTATCGACATCGATTTTTTCGGCGGCGGGAACTTTGGGTAAGCCGGGCAGGGTCATGATATCGCCGGTCAAGACTACGACAAAACCGGCGCCGGCAGAAACTTTGGCACTTCGGACGGAAATGCGGAACCCTTCCGGACGGCCCAGTTTTTTGGCATCATCAGACAGCGAGTACTGGGTTTTGGCCATACAGACAGGCAGGTCGCGATAGCCGATTCTTTCTATTGCTTCAATGTCCGCCAGACTGGAACCGACAAAATCGACGCCGTCAGCGCCATAAATCTTGTTGGCGATGGTGGCGATTTTTTCCTTGATGGGTAAATCAAGGGCATAAACGAAACGGAACTTGCGATCGTTGGTCTCAATCAGCTGCAGAACTTCCTCAGCCAGTTTCACTCCACCGGCGCCTCCTTTTTCCCAGACTTCGGACAGCGCGACATTGACCCCCAGCTTTTGGCATTCTTCGGCAATCAGTGCCAGTTCGGCCGGGCTGTCGGTAGGGAATTTGTTGATTGCGACAACGGCGGGCAACCCGTAGTTGTTCGTGACATTCTCCACGTGTTTCAAAAGGTTGGGCAGACCTTTCTGCAAGGCAATCAGGTTTTCCTGGTTCAGGTCGGCCTTGGCCACTCCGCCGTGGGACTTCAACGCTCGTACGGTGGCCACAAGAACCACGGCGGAAGGTCTGATTCCACTCAGACGGCATTTGATGTCAACAAATTTTTCCGCGCCGAGATCGGCGCCGAAGCCGGCTTCGGTGACGACGAAGTCGGCCAGTTTCATGGCCATTTTTGTAGCCATGACGCTGTTGCAGCCATGGGCAATGTTGGCGAAGGGGCCACCGTGAATAAAGGCCGGTGTTTGTTCCAGCGTCTGGACCAGATTGGGTTTCAGCGCGTCTTTCAACAGTGCCGCTACCGCTCCCTGTACATTGAGCTGTCCGGCGGTGACCGGGTCGCCCTTGCGGCTGTAACCGACGATGATTCGCTGGACTCGGTCCTTCAAATCGTCCAGGCTATTGGAAAGGCAAAGCACCGCCATGATTTCCGAGGCCACGGTGATGTCAAAACCGTCCTCGCGGGGAACGCCGTTTGCCTTACCGCCCAACCCGTTGGTGAGGAACCGCAGCTGACGGTCATTCATGTCCAGGCAACGTCGCCAGGAAATCCGCCGCACATCGATATCCAGTTCGTTACCCTGGTAAATATGATTGTCCAACATGGCCGCGATTAAATTGTTCGCGGCGCCGACGGCATGGAGGTCACCGGTGAAATGAAGATTGATGTCTTCCATTGGGACGACCTGGGCATAACCGCCGCCTGCAGCGCCGCCCTTTACGCCGAACACAGGGCCGAGGGAGGGTTCGCGCAGGGCCACGATGGTCTTCTTCCCGATAAACGACAGAGCATCTCCCAGACCGACAGTGGTCGTGGTTTTGCCTTCGCCGGCCGGCGTGGGATTGATTGCGGTGACTAATATAACCTTTGCGTCAGCTTTATTCTGCATGCCGGACAAAAGGTTATAATCGATCTTGGCTTTATATTTGCCGTAGTTTTCGACAAAAACCGGATCGATGCCGAGTTTTTCGGCAATGATATTGATTGAACAGGGATTGGTTTCCTGGGCAATTTCTATATCGCTTTTGAACGTCATTGTCCATTTCTCCCATCATATTAAGTGTATTGTAACGTGAAGCAATTAATCAGTCCTTATCCAATAGTTCTTGCAACTCGGCGATTTCCTCATCTTTCATCTTATAAGTATGTTCCCCGTCAACGGGAAAGACGCCGCCCCTGACTTCCTCAGCGTAGTCTTTGAAGGCGTTGGTCAGTATTTCGCCGACGTTGGCGTATTTCTTTACGAATTTTGGTGTAAAATTATCATAAAAACCAACCATATCGGCATAAATCAGTAATTGGCCGTGAGTATGAGGCCCGGCGC
>Ga0351904_1044_pt1 | contig 25880 bp, 24 predicted proteins | sample BONcelHT113001E3_FD_205826 | JGI IMG/M metagenome (GOLD analysis project Ga0351904, IMG submission 205826) | Enriched cells from coal bed in the Powder River Basin, Montana, United States - BONCAT cells T11 rep1 HSBNCT.T11.300.1.E3 ...
CATACAACAGATGAACATGCTGGATAAAGAGATGGAAGAAAATGAAATGTGTTTTTACACAGTAAAATACAATGCTTTTATGGGTGTGAGAAGTGACTGGAAAGACGATAGTATATCTGCCTAACTGGCTGGGTGACATGGTAATGGCAATCCCTTTTCTTAATTCCCTGAGGGCATCTCTCGAAGGCGAACTGTGGGGTATCGGGAAGACAAACGCCATACATATTTACAACGGTCTCGGCATTTTTGACAGATTCATGCCTTTGGACGGCAAAGGGGTTATCCCCATGCTCGATATAATAACCATGTTAAAGGACCTTGCCTTTGAAAAGGGCATTGCACTGCCCCATTCCTTCCGTGCGGCTCTCCTGCTTTATCTGGCCCATATCAACGAAAGGATCGGGTACCCGAGGAACAAAAGAGGTTTTATGCTCACGCAACATGTGGCGGAGGGCAATGCTCTTGAGCCCACAGTAGAACATTATCTGAAGATTATAGATGCATTGGGAGGCAAAAGGCTGCCTGACACCCCTGCTCTTTGCGTTACGGAAGATGAGGAGCATAAATTTGACCAGAATAATATGGATATTAATAAACCCTATGTAGCATTTATTATCGGCGCTCAATACGGTCCTTCAAAATGCTGGCCCCCCGGTCATTTTTCAAAACTTGCCGATAAGATTGCAACGGCTTTCGGCATGAAAATATATATATTGCCTGGTAAAGGCGAAGAGAATCTTGCCCGTGAGATCTATAATGGAACTGCCAGAAAAGAGTTTATAGAAATTAAATCTATGGACGTCAGGGATCTGAAAGTTTGCCTTTCAAAGGCATCCGTTGTTGTGAGCAACGATACAGGCCCGAGGCATATTTCGGCAGCGCTTTGCGTGCCTACTATTGTGCTTCTGGGCCCTATGGATGAAAGATATACCCAGTATCCGAATAATTACACATACCAGATCTGCAAAGACATACCATGCAGGCCCTGTAATAGCAAAAAATGCGATAAAAACCACGAATGCCTGAAAGGCATAGACCCCGAAGAGGTATTCTTAAAGCTGAAAGGAATTATTGAAAGCAGATAACAAAGTGAAAAGGTGAAAAGTGAAAAGAGAGAAACCGAAGGGAGAAGGGAAAAAGCAGGTATTCAGCATAGAGAAAATCATCGACAGATTTAAAGGGAAAAAGATATGTGTTATCGGGGATGTAATCGCCGATGTGTATATTTTCGGGAAACCATACAGGCTTTCAAGGGAAGCCCCGGTTGTTGTTGTAAAATATGAAGAGGAGGTGGTGTACCCGGGAAGCGCAGGGAACACTATAAACAACCTTCTGGCTCTCGGAGCGAAGGTATTCCCCGTTGGTTTTATCGGTGATGATAACGCAGGGAACAGATTGATGGAGTACTTCTCCCGATATAAAACGATAACAATGGACGGGATTGTAAGGCACAAAGGAGAGACGGTCACAAAGACGAGGATACTTGCAGGGGATACGCACACATCGAAACAACAGGTAATAAGAATAGACAAGGACAGCAATAAGCCTATCCCGCAAAAGGCAAGAGCGCTTTTTATAAAAAAACTGGCGGAGATTGCCCCTTCGATGGATGCATTCATTGTGTCCGACTATGGACATGGCACAGTTGACAACAGAACTATCGAAACCATGAGGGATATGGCAAAAGACAGGGTAGTTGTCGGCGATTCACGCTATAATCTCAGTGCTTTTAAGGGGTTTACGATTATTACGCCGAATGAGTCGGAGGCCTATTCGCTCAGTTCTATGGATGAAGGGCATGATATTGAAGAAGCCGGCAGAAAGATTATGGATTTTATGGATATAGCAGCACTGCTTATCACAAGAGGGAATAAAGGCATGAGCCTCTTTCTCAAGGACGGGAAGGTTCACCATATACCCATCTCAGGAACTGATGACGTGACAGATGTAACAGGCGCAGGCGATACCGTATGCGCTGCCCTGACGCTTTCACTTGCAGGCAGCGCTGATTTTTATACAGCCTCACGGATTGCCAACTATGCAGCAGGTATTGTGGTGATGAAGAGAGGAACTGCTACAGTGAATGTGCAGGAGTTGAAGGCGGTATCGAACGTTTAGTTGTGATTTCATTAAAAATGTGAAACGGGAACTATGGGACGGATAATAAAAGAACTTACTCAATTAAAAGATATTCTCGAAGCTGAGAAGAAAAAAGGGAAAAAGATAGTCTTCGGCAACGGCTGTTTTGACATACTTCATGTAGGTCATGTGAGGTATTTAAAAGGGGCAAGGGAACTTGGCGACATTCTTGTTGTAGCAATAAATGATGATACTTCTGTTACAGGTCTTGGGAAGAGAAAGCAGGTGATAACGCCGTCAGCAGAAAGGGTCGAAATCATCTCATCCCTGGAGTGCGTTGATTATGTAATAACATTCAACGAGCCCACTGTGGAGCGCCTGTTGCTTGAGCTAAAACCTCATATACACGCAAAAGGAACGGATTATACCGAGGATAATGTCCCTGAAAGGAATATCGTCCTCTCTTACGGGGGAAGAGTTGCAATTGTTGGTGACCCGAAGGACCATTCCACGCGGGATATAATCGCATCGATAAAACAGTCCTGATGGGACTGTAAATTATATCAGCACTGTATTAAGGAGGATAAATGGCGCCCAATCGTTTTAAGGAGGCCCTGTTACGGCGTGATCAGTTTATATACACCGTTGAACTGGTCCCCGGAAGAGGGGCCAGGGGGAAGGCGCAGGAAGATGTTCTGGCATTTGCCGAGAAGGCTGCCCGCGGAGGCCTTGTTCATGCACTCTCTGTTACAGATAACCCGGGCGGACACCCTGCGCTTGCCCCGGAAGTAATAGGCATTGAGATTCGTCGAATGGGTCTTGACCCGATAATTCATTTTACATGTAAAGACAAAAACAGGAACCAGATAGAGTCGACTCTTCATGCCTTTGACCGGATGGACATTCATAATCTGCTTGCCATGACAGGAGATTTTCCTTTGGACGGGTTTGAAGGGAATGCAAAACCGGTTTTTGACATTGATTCGGTCCAGCTTTTACACCTCATCAATAAAATGAACGAGGGACTGGAAATCAGCGGCAGAACTCCGGGGAAAAGCACCAGGCTTGATCCGACGCATACATTTAAAGGATGTGCCGTTTCACCCTTCAAAAAACTTGAATCCGAGACTATAGCCCAATATTTCAAGCTGTGGAAAAAGGTCCGTGCCGGGGCGGATTTTGTGATAACGCAGGTTGGTTTTGATGCACGCAAGTTTGATGAGCTTCTCCGTTACATGCGTTATTGCGATATGAGGGTTCCTGTTCTCGGCAATGTGTATATCCTGAACTTTCCTGTTGCAAGGACCATGAATAGGAAGAGCATCCCCGGATGTGTGGTAACGGATGACCTTTATCGAATTTGTGAAGAGGAATCCCGTTTCCCGGACAAGGGAAAGGCTGCCCGCCTTGAAAGGGCGGCAAAGCAGATAGCACTCCTGCGTGGAATTGGCTATGATGGTGTCCATATAGGAGGACTGAATCTGAAGTATGAAGATGTCGAATGGGTAATCGGAAAGTCAACAGAGCTGTTTGACAATTGGACATCCTTTATTCAACAGTTCGATTATCCGCAGCCGGGAGGATTTTACCTCTACGAGAAAGATCCCGAAACAGGACTGAACAGTGATACTTTTTCCTGTGAAACGAACAGTCCGGACAAGAGCACGGGTCATGCTCTTATGCGCTTTTTTCACCGGGCGGTTTTTACTCCGGGGACTCCTCTTTACAAGATTGCCCGCTCATTCTTTCAGGCTGTCGAAGGTACGGTTTTTGAGAGGCCCTTTACTGAAATGGAGCATATAATCAAGTATTTCAGTTCACGTTGCCGCCGTTGCGGGGATTGTACACTCGATGAAATAGCTTTTTTGTGCCCGCAGTCACAGTGTGCCAAGTACCTTTTTAATGGTCCATGCGGGGGATCGGTGGAAGGGTGGTGCGAAGTTTTTCCTGATAAACGGCGATGCATATTCGTACGTGCCTATGACCGGCTAAAACCCTATAACGAAGAAACATCCCTGAAGGGGGGGTATATCTGCCCCAGAAATTGGGCGCTGGACCAGACATCATCCTGGACAAACTATTTTCTTGGTCGGGATCACAGGGCAGAGGCCCGTGACAGTTGATATCAGCCGGTTTCACCTTTTTGTACATGTTTGATTTAAAGCAATTTTTAGTGTAGATTAACAAAAATCTTTCATGAAGATACACATGATATTTATAAGGATAATTATCACGGCCGCATGAACTCAACACCCAAAACCAAAAACCCAGCATTGCCTGTATCTGTTTACATGATTACCCTTAACAACGGACATACGATTGAGAAGGCTCTTCAGAGCGTTGCCGGCTGGGCAGATGAGGTGATTGTTGTTGATTCGCACAGTACGGACGGAGCCCCGGAGATTGTACTGAAATATACTGACAGGCTATACCAATTTGATACAAACAGCCAGCGGGATAAATACCAGTATGCTCAGGATTTGTGTAAAAGTCAGTGGGTGCTTTTTATAGACGCCGATGAGTGGCTTACGCCGGAGATTAAGGAAGAGGTGTCCCGTATTGTTTCCGATGGAACTGAATATAATGGTTTTATTGTGAACAGAAGGAACGTTTATCTCGGCAGGGAGATTAAATACGGCGGCTGGTATCCGGACCATGAGATACGGTTATATAAAAAGGAAAAAGGGAGATGGGAAGGCGGCATACACGCAAAAATCCATATTGACGGTAAGACCGGCGCACTGAAAAACTACTACATGCATACCCCGTATACTGATACTGCCCACCAGATAAGAACAATCGACAGGTATTCTGAAGCATATGCAGATGACCTTCATACGTCAGGTCGCCGTTTTCACCTTATTAATATGCTTGTGCGGCCCATATACCGTTTTTTCAGGGATTATATCTTTAAAGGGGGTTTTCTTGACGGCATACCGGGCCTTATCATTATTGCGTCAACAATGTATTATGTGTTTATGAAGCAGGCAAAATTGTGGGAAATGGAAAGAAAAGTGAAGAAGTGAATATACTTCAGGAGACTGATATGTATGACGCATTAAAAGGCAAGGAAATCCTTGTAACCGGAGGGCTTGGTTTTATCGGAAGCAATCTGTCCATAGAGCTTGTCAGGGCAGGGGCTAATGTTACAATCATAGACAATATGCTGCCGAGGCAGGGTGGTAATCTCTTCAATATCAAAGATATTGAAGACAGAGTGAAAGTTAATTTTTCAGATGTAAGAAACGAACTTTCAATGAACCACCTTGTAAAAGGAAAAGACTACATTTTCCATCTGGCAGGGCAGGTAAACCATGTGGACAGCATGCGCAACCCTGTCCAGGACCTCGATATAAACTGCCGGGGTACGCTTGTGCTCCTTGAGGCATTAAGGCATTACAACCCCACTGCCAGAGTCATTTTTGCCGGGACAAGAGGAGAGTACGGGTCAAGCGTAAAACTGCCTGTAGACGAGGACCACCCTACAAACCCCATGGGTATTTATGCGGTTACCAACTTAACAGCAGAAAAGATGGTCCTGGTCTATGACGATATATTCGGGATAAAAGGTATATGCTTAAGGATAACAAATACATTCGGACCACGGCATCAGATGTCACACGATGAATATGGTGTATTCAACTGGTTTATACGCAAGGCAATGGATGACGATGAAATTCCCGTATTCGGAGACGGCAGGATACTGCGTGATTTCCTCTATGTCGAAGACCTTGTGGATTGTTTACTCAGTGTTGCAATTGTTGATGCGGCATACGGCAAAGTCTTTAATATCGGGACAGGCATACCGGTGAGTTTTATCGAGCTTGCAAAAAAAATTGTAGAGGTTACGGGCACAGGGAAGGCAATATTTACGGAATTCACACAGGAAAGGAAAGAAGTCGAGCCCGGCGATTACTATGCAGATATTTCGCTTATAAAAAGGATTACAGGTTGGGCACCGCGTATAACACTTGAAGAAGGCATCAAAAAAACGGTGGCTTTTTACAGGAAACATAGAAAGGAGTACTGGTAATGATAGTAAAAATATTCAACCTTGAAAGAGACCACGAAGAGATAAAGAGCGAAATTATCGGGCGATTCGAAGATGTACTCTCAAATGGAGAGTACATACTGGGAAAGGAAGGGAAGGCATTTGAAGAAGCATTTGCCGCATACATCGGGGTTAAATTCGCCGTTGGAGTGAACAGCGGAACAGATGCGCTGAAAATAGGCGGTCTGTCCACAGGACTTCAAAGGGGCGACAAAATAGTTACGACGCCTAATACGTATATCTCAACAGCAATGAGTCTTTCCATCCACGGGATTACCCCTCTTCTATGCGATATAGAACTCGACACATACAACATGGATCCCCAACAGCTTGAGGGCTTATTAAAGAGAGAAAAGGGAATCAAGCTCTGCATTCCCGTTCATCTCTACGGACAGTCCTGCAGGATGGATGAAATTCGGGAAATATGTCTCAGATACGGAGTTAATATTCTTGAAGATGCCTGTCAGGCCCATGGAGCAAAATATAAGGATGATATGGTAGGGACTCTGGGGGATTTAGCTGCATTCAGTTTCTATCCGACAAAAAATCTCGGCTGCTACGGCGACGGCGGCATTATCGTCACAGATTCGGAAGAAATATATAATAAGGCAATAATGTTGAGGGCTTACGGACAGAAGGCAAAGCATGTACATGCAATAGAAGGTTTTAATTCAAGACTTGATGAGGTACAGGCAGCGATCTTAAAGCTTAAGCTCGATCTGCTCGACCGGTGGAATATAAAAAGGAGGCATTTTGCATGGTTATACAAAAGGGACCTGTCAGACACCCCGCTCGTACTTCCCTATGAAGCGCCCTGGGCATACCATGTTTATCACCTCTTTGTGGTACGTGCAAAGCAGAGAGATGAAGTAACCGGATATTTGAAAGAAAAAGGTGTCTCCACGCTCATACACTACCCGACGCCGATACATCTCCAGCAGGTATATGAGCACCTCGGACATAAAAAAGGCGCATTCCCGAACTCGGAAACAGCAGCGGAAGAGATCATCTCCCTGCCTATGTATCCTTCGCTGAAGGAGGACGAGGTGGTGTACGTATCGAAGTGTATCCGGGAATACTATGGGTTATGACAGGGCGATGGCATGAAAATTCTTCAATTATTCAGTGACTGGAAATGGACCGGTCCGGCAGAACCCACGGTATCCCTCTGTGAAGCTCTGACAGGCGAGGGAGTGGATGTAACTCTGGCATACAGATCCGCTCCCCTGGATTTCAAAGAAAGAACTGTTGAAAAACAGGCAAAAGGCAGAGGCATAAAAACCTTTGACGGATTCAGGATGAACAGGTATTTTTCTCCCAAAGACTGGCTTTACGATGTAAAAGCCATAAGATCCTATGTTGCTGAAAACAGGGTTGACATCATCCATACAAATCTTTCCCATGATTATTTTACTGCAATTTTTTCCCTTTTGTTTTCAAGCAAAGGCCCTTTGATTATCCGGACAGACCATAAAAGGGACGGGATGCCTGTCAACAGGTTTATGTCGTGGGCATTGAAACGTACTGACGGTCTTGTAAGCTACAGCAGCAGCATCATGAATCAGGATATAGAAGCTTTCAGGTTCTCCAGGGAAAGAACCTGTGTAATCCCTCCCGGTGTCAGACCTTACAGCGGTCCTGTCAGGGATATGCGGGATGAATTCGGCATAAAAACGGATGAAAAGGTTGTCGGTATTATCGGCAGGCTGAAGCCCGACAGGGGGTATGACGTCATACTTAAAGCATTCAGGCTCCTGAGAAACAGGATGGATAAAGTAAAACTTCTCATCATGGGGCGAAGCTCCCAGATCGAACAGAGTATTAAACAGCCCCTTGTCAAACTGGGCCTTCAAAATGATGTAATCCTTGCCGGTTACTGGATAGATGATTACTTCTCGGTAATTTCGACCTTTGACATCTTTGTTATGATGAGGGCCGGCAGCGACGGTACGGCACGGGCGCTCCGGGAAGTAATGGCCATGGGAAAACCCGCAATAGTATCAGACATGGGGATGCTGCCGGAGCTTGTAGAAGACGGGCAATCAGGTTATGTTGTAAAACTCGATGAACATGAGCTTGCCGCAAGGTTTGACGAGATTCTCTCTGACGGAGAGAAAATGAAAAACTTTGGCATAAAGGCCAAAGAAACTGCTGTAGAAAAATGGAACTTTGCTGCTCAGGCTCAGGCGATGAAGGGCTTTTACGAAAAGCTTCTTACGTTGAAAAAAAAGGATAATCCGGGAACCGTATAATTTTTATCAATGACAATCTGCAGTGAATATAAGAATGATCAATGCTGATGAAATAAACCAATTAAAAGCAATCCTTGATAAAGAAAGGGTTTCTGCGGGGGAGTCCGTGCGGGAGCTTCACTCCCATGACGAATCGTATCATATGCATATGCCCCCTGATATAGTTGTGTGGCCTCACACGACAGAAGAGGTAAGCCGCCTGGTAGAATGGGCTTACGAGAAGCATATTCCCGTTACTCCCTGGGGTGCAGGGACAAGTCTGGAAGGCAACCCTATACCTGTTAAGGGCGGAATGCTGATAAATTTTCAGGAGATGGACAAAATTATTGCCATACGGCAGCAGGACTTTCAGGTAGATCTCCAGGCCGGGGTGATTTACAAGGAAATGAACAAAATTCTTGGCCACCACGGTCTTTTCTTTCCTCCTGATCCCGGTGCAGCCGCCACAATCGGCGGCATGATCGGCAATAACGCAAGCGGTATCCGCACTGTGAAGTACGGGGCAACAAAGGATTACGTGATGAGACTCACAGTTGTCCTGCCGGGTGGCAGGATCATTCATACAGGAAACAGGGCAAGAAAAAGCTCATCCGGTTATAACCTTGTATCCCTTTTTGTGGGGTCTGAAGGCACGCTGGGATTCATCACGGAAGCAACGTTAGGGCTTATCGGATTACCGGTCAATTTTATGGCAGTCAGAGCAACCTTTCATTCAGTATTAAATGCGACAGATACTGTATTCCAGATCATGAATTCAGGGCTTTCTCCTGCTGCCATGGAATTTCTTGATGAAAAGGTGATAAAGGCCCTGAACAAAGATCATAATCTGTCCCTTGAAGAGATGCCAACACTGCTTATGGAGTTCCACGGGTTCAGCGGGGACGGGCTCAGGGAGGAAATGGCCCTTGTGGAAGAGATATGCCGTGAAAACAAACTCTTATCCATTGATAAAGGCATAGGCCAGACCGAGAGAAGCCGCCTCTGGGAGATGCGTCACCTCACATTCGAATCAATTAAAAGGTCTCACCCCGGGTTGTTGCCTCTTATTATGGATGTTGCCGTGCCCCTGTCCTGTTACAGCGAAATGGCAGGATACGCTAAAGAACAGACAAAAGACCTCTTAGCGTATGTTTTTGGTCATGCAGGCGACGGGAATATTCATGCAGTAGTGCTCGATAATCCGCATGACAAAGACCGATGGAGCCGTGTAGAAGAAGCAAACCGGAAGATTGTATATAAAGCCCTTGAATTCGGCGGTACATGCACCGGGGAGCACGGGGTGGGTATAGGCAAGAGGGCATTTTTACCGCAGGAGCACGGAGAAGCCCTTGAGTTGATGAAGACCATAAAGCAGTCCATTGATCCTGAAGGGCTTATGAATCCTGGAAAATTCTTCCTTTAAAGAAATTTATACCGAGTCGCTGTCAAACATTATAAGTCTGATTTGCCTGGCATAATACCAATTACGCTTTCAAATGTTCATCGTTTATTTTTTGAAAGCAACTTGGTATTATCTGACATGGATATTTAAACCTTCTTCAACAGTACCGTCGAGACCGATTTCATTTCCCCATTCATCAAAAACCTTTTTACCGGACGAAATGTCCTTCAGAAAGTCAGCGGCAATCAAGGCATGTCTGACAGTCATACCGGCTATAATATCGACTTCTTTATTATTGACAAAAACCTTCATTTACAGCAAGTTGCCTTCAACATTGCTTCATTGCACCGTGGGGTGATTCGTCTCAACAATTCTTCCCTCTGTTGCCGGCGATATCTTCTTCCGGGATCTTATATAGTCAATAACAATATCCCTGAGCCATCTGCCGGGGTTATTGTAAATAATGCCTTTTCCTTTTATTGCCCCCCCTGTTACCGAATAGTCCTCTGATGTATTTATTGCTTCCCTGAAAAATCTGTATCCGTCCCCGCCGGCTGCAAGAAAATCATTTGTGCCCACAGTATAGTACTTATCAGGTTCCAGCGGCATGCCTGCAATAAAAATATCCTTAATTTTCGGTGAATTATCTTCAGAATATATATAACTGAAGGTAATACCTGAGACCTGGGGGAACCTGCCCCCTCCTTCTTTTATTGATGATATGGCATTTTCCAGAGTTTCCCGAATCTGTTTTCCTGTAAGGGTAAAGGCGATGATGTAATTATCAAAGGGCAATGCGGTATATATATCATCGGCCTTTATTGCCCCTTTTTTAATACTTGTCCTTATGGAACCCCCGTTGATTATTGCTGTCTGGGCGCCGGATGTCTGTCTTATAATATCGGCCACAAGATTTCCGAAGTTCGTCTCATCCCTTCTCACATTCTTTCCGTCAAGATCGGTCCCGGTTTCCCCGATAACCTCCTGCAGCAGCGCATCAACCTTTTTGCTGTATTTATCAACAATTGAGGCGACTGCATCATCTTTATTTAATCGGGTTTGCTTTATATCAACAAGCTTACCTTTTACCCCTGTCATCTTGCCATCTGTAACCTTAATATCCAGAACGCCGAGGACTTTGGCATGCTCCCATGCCTGCACAATCACAGTCTTTCCTACCAGGGCAGGCTGCTCAACCTTTGTGTGCGAATGGCCGCCGACTATTATATCGATGCCCTTCACCTTTTCAGCAAGCACCATATCCCGGTGAAAGCCTATATGCGACAGGACAACAATCAGGTCCACTTTGTTGCGCAGTTCTTTCACATATTTCTCTGCCGTTTCGGCCTGAGAGAGAAATTTCAGACCTGTAACATTTTTCGGGTGTGTCACCATCGGCATCTCCTCTGTTGTTATGCCGATGATCGCTATCTTTATCCCGTTCAATTCTTTTAACACATAGGGTCTAAGAGGCAGCAGTTCTGGTTTCCAAGGGGTTTGAGAATCTAACTCCACATTTGCACAGAGAACAGGAAACTTTGCCTCTTCAATCCTTTCTCTCAGTACTTTTTGTCCGAAATCGAATTCATGGTTTCCCACAATCATGGCATCAAAGTTTATTTCATTCATAACTTCGATAACGGACTTCCCCTGAGAGAGGTTTGCCCAGTTATTTCCCTGAATCATGTCTCCTGCAGCGAGAAACAGCGTCGGTTTTTCTTTGCGGAGCCGGCCTGCCAGCCATGCAAGACAGGCAATACCGCCTGTATATTCATCAGAGCCGTAAGTCTTATAGCTTTGTGCAAAACCGTGAAAATCATTCATATACAGGAGCCTTATTTCCTTTTCATTGCCGTACAGTGTTGAACTGCAAATAATAAATAGAAGCAGGCAGGTGAAAACAATAAAAAACCTTTTCAATCTAAGCCTTCCCCGCCAGCCTGTTCTTGAGAATCTATAATATTTCTCAGCGATTTAATAAATCTGGCGTTGAACTTATGTGTTTTTAACGGCATTCTTATATATACGCTTCCTTCATCATTTGTGTATGTATCAATCAGAATATTCCTTTTCAGCAATAATTCTTCCAAATCCATTACCGGCCGCCGGATTTTCAATAATAAAAAATTACAGGGTGTGTCAAAGACTTTCAACCCGCTGATGCCTTTTGCCTTTTCCATGATAAATTGCTTTTCTTCCATGATAAATTGCTGCGTTCTTTTTCTGTATCCCATGTCTTTCAATGAGGCAAGGGCGGCCGCATATGCCAGGGCGCCGACCTGCGGAAACAGCGTTATATCACTGATTTTACTGATCAATCCCGGTGAACCCATCACATATGCGACAGGCAGTCCTGACAGGGCGTGGAAGACAGAGAATGTCCTGAATATGATGGCCCTTTCGGATTCAATAATCTGTCGGACCAGGGAAGCGGATTGTGTAAATTCGATATAGGTTTCGTCAATCACCAGTATCTTGCCCTGCCTGTCCGTCTCTTCAACAATACGGACGAGACTTTCCATCGGGAACTCTGCGCCGGTTATGTCATGGGGGTTCGCCAGCACTACCATATCAGCGTTTTGAATAAACCCGACAAGCCTGTCCATATCGATGGAAAAATCCTTTTCCTCCATCACGGGAAGGGTGATGATTTTTACATTGTACCTGTTAAAAACCGTTTTATATGCAAGCGAGACAGGTGAGGATGCAAAAACTGTTTTTGATGAGGCCATGTGTATTAAAGTATGAAGTATACGGGGCAGATCCTGTACGAATATGATGTTGCCATCACTGATCCGTTCTCTTCTGCAGATATATCGCTTTAAAAATCTGATATCTTCATCAGGAGGGAATGAAAGGTGCTTTATGCCTTTTCTTACGGCATGTTTTGCTTTGTTTGACGGACCTAATGGGTTTGCGCCGGAGGCAAAATCCATTACCTGCCTTAAGTCGCACCCTTTGTGTTCTGCAAAATCATGGATATTCATGGGATTTTATTTGTTCAACACGCTCGCTTTGCAAGCCGAGGGAATTAACGCTTTTGCTTATTTTCAATATAACTGAGCGCCCTTTCCGAGAGCATCTTGATAACCGGTTCATTTGATTCATTTTGTACTTCTTTATATATCTTCTTTGATTCTTCTGTATTGCCTTTTATGTAATAAATCTTACCGAGATACAGTTTAGCTATGCTCTGTGTCTTTTTCCGTTTTTCATTTACGACATTGTTCATAGCATCTTCGGCCTTTTTTAGAGCCTCTTCGTTACCGGTAGCGCTGAATTCTGCGAAACCCTGGATACCCTGAGAAAGCATGTACTGGACTTTGTCATCCTGTTTCTTTTCATAGAGCATGTAGGCGAATATACAAAGGCATATTACGAGAATTCCAACAAAGCCTGCAATACATAATTTGAGGTTTTCTCTTACCTGGCGGATGATGTATGTAAAAGTCCTTATAACAATATCCGGTTTTTTTATATCCTGCTTCAACTTGTTTTTTGCCATATCGGGTATTTCAACATATAAGATTATGCATGTCAACATTAAAGCCGTTTGGAGACCGGATAAAAACACTTGGGGATTTCTGTGTTTTAATATCTTTTTCCATACGCAGGGATACCCGCCATGCGGGCGGGTTGTCTATTCTGCTGATCCTTCTCGGCAAGGCGGGCGCCCCGGGTTAACTGACAGCGCGGTCGAAACGCCTACGCTCATTCCTCGACCTTATAGACCCTGCAGAATGTGCCCCTCAGTGTAACGCCTCCCATCTCACGGGCATAGGGGGGGCTGTTGCTGGTAATTGCATTGATACACGATTCTGCGAATCCGTGCAGGTTTTCATCGACGCCTTTTTCAGGGTACCACCAGCCGTGATCACCCACAACAACTTTTGGGTGGAGACTTTCGGTGTATTCCGCCCTGTGGGTTATTCTGCCCCGCCTGTTTTCAATATAGACCCAGTCCCCGTTGTTGATTCCCAGTTCTCTGGCAGTGACAGGATTGATGTTAAGGATAGGATCGGGACGCTGCGCTCTCAGGCTTTTGATGTGCCTCAGGTTGGCGTGACGAAAAACAGCCGGTTTCCTCGTGGTCAGGATCAGAGGATATTCGCCTGCCGCGCCGGGCTCGCTGTACATTGTCTCAGGAGGCTCGCGATAGACGGGTAGTGGATCCGAACCTGCCTCCTTCAGTGCATTTGAGTAAAGTTCAAGCTTGCCCGAAGGGGTAGGGAAACCGTTCCTCTCGTAATGCCTGTACTGTCTGACGCACTGCAGTACGTGGATTTTTCGGAACTCATCCAGGGTAATGCCTGCAGGTCTCAGCATTTCCTCCATGAACGTATATTCATCCTCCCAGAAGTATTCACCAAGTCCCAATTTACGGGACAGATCGATGTATATCCGGGTATCCGACCTGCAATCCCCGGGATCAACCACCTTCTGCTGTATCTGTGCTAAAAACGGCAAATCCCCTGACTGACGTATGGCATCGTACTCGAGAAAGTGTGCCACAGGCAGAACCACATCGCACATATCGACGGTGGGCGTCAGAAACAAGTCAGCTGTCGCAATAAAGTCTAGTTTCTTGAAAGCTTCCAGGGTTTCCCTGGAATTGGCCCAGGTGCACAGGAGATTCCCTCCCTGAATATAAGCCGCATGGGGCATATAGGGTTTGCCTGTAATGAGCGCCTTTACTATGCTCTGCGGCAAAGCGTAATGGATGAAGGGAGCCGTATATTCAGCCCCCAGTCTTTTCTGCCGTTTTTCCTTGGAGATATGGCCCTGCAGGGTAAATTCCGGAGCAGCCCGGGACACTATAGGAGGATTAGTCCACTGAACTTTTCCGCCCGGTGCACCCACATTGCCGCAGAGTCCTTCCAGTATATAGATGGCACGCTGAGTCTGCAGAGACAATGCTATATTTTCATTGGCATTGCCTACCAGAACAGCTGCGGGTCTGTTGGCGGCGTAAAATCTTGCCGCATCCGCTACAGTCTCTGCCGGTACCCAGCAGATTTCAGATACTTTCTGCGGAGTATAGTCCTGAACATGGTCCCTGAGTTTATCAAATCCTACTGTCCAGTTTTCCACGAAAGCTTTGTCGTATAAACCTTCATTGATAATGACGTGAGCCATCCCGAGGGCCAGAGCCATGTCCGTTGCCGGCCTCGGTTTTATCCATCGGTCAGCCTTTTTTGCCAGGATGGTTTCAAATGGGTCTATCACCATCAACCTGGCCCCCTTTGCAACGGCTCTCTTGAGAGGCTCGTAGTTCGGCGTGGATGTTGACGCGGGGTCCATACCCCAAACCACGACCAGCGCCGAGGCATTTGTGTGATCTTCCATTAGAAAGGAGCCAAATGTGAAGTGCATGGCATTCACATGAGGGAAATAACAGACCGATGCCATGGAGGTGATATTCGGAGAGCCGAACACATTGGCAAGACGGGTAAAGACATTGTCCTGAATGCCTTTGGCAGCTCCCCTCAACCAGCATACAGATTCAGGACCATACTTCTCTTTGGCTTTGTTCATTTCATCGGCTATCCTTCCGAGGGCATCATCCCAGGAGACCTCCTGCCACTTTCCTTCTCCCCGATTTCCTTTCCTTACCAGAGGATGTCTTATGCGGTCTGGATGGTTGCGAATTTCCATAGATGCCCGTGCCTTTACACAAAGAGCCCCCATGTTGAGCGGAGCATTCGGATCCCCCTCAATTTTAACTACCTCCCCATCTTTTAAATACACCAGCATGCCGCAATCCTGAAGGCAGATGGCGCAGGTTGTCCGTATAACTTGAGTGTTCATCATGATCACCTCTTTGATGCCATTCGGGTTCTCCCGTCAATCTCTACCATTAAGGAACTTTTACATCACAATATACTGAGAGTCAAATGCATTTTTCTGAGGCAGCTTCTCATGCTGCACTGAAAGCAAAAACCAGTAAAATTCAAAAATATATAAAGCTTGATGTTTCTTTTTTATAGATTATATAATGAAAAAAAGGAGGCATATCTGGATTATTCCATAAAGATTGGCGGTGAGGCAGGGCAGGGTATTCAGACAATCGGTGATACGTTGTCAAAGGTATTTTCACGCTCCGGTTACCATGTCTTTACCCACCAGGATTATGAATCACGCGTCAGGGGCGGACACAACTTCTATCAGATACGGTTTTCAGATACTCCGATAACAGCATCCCGGACAAAGATAGACATTATCGTTGTCCTTGATAAAGAGAGCATTGCTCTTCATGAAGGAGAACTTTCAGAAAAGGGCATGATTATCTATGATTCTGCATCCCTCAAAGAAAAATATGAAAGACCTAATTTTCTAGATGTCCCCTTTGCAGGTATTGCCCTTGATGTTGGCGGCGACAGGATTATGGCAAATACCGTTGCAACCGGTGCAGTGCTTGGTATGCTGGGAATAAATATAGATATTTTTAATGAAGTAATGAAAAAAACCCTCAGTAAAAAGAGTGAAGAGATCATCAAAGCGAATGAAAAAGCCGCCCTTGCAGGCAGGGATTATGCCAAAACGAATTGTATAAGTTGCGATTTTTCAATAGCCCCTCCTGCATTGAAAAAGATGCTTATCGGGGTAAATGAGGCTGTCGGCCTGGGAGCTATTGCCTCGGGATTAAAATTTTACTCGGCTTATCCCATGACGCCATCAACAGGCATTATGACCTATATTGCGGGCAAAGCAAAGGAATACAATATTATCGTCGAACAGGCAGAGGACGAGATTTCGGCGATCAACATGGCGCTGGGCGCATCCTTTGCCGGCGTGAGAGCTATGACCGGTTCCTCGGGCGGCGGTTTTGCCCTTATGGTAGAAGGGCTCTCCCTTGCCGCCATGACAGAAACGCCCATTGTCATTGCCCTCGCTCAAAGACCGGCTCCGGCAACAGGATTGCCTACAAGAACAGAACAGGCTGATTTGCTCTTTGCCCTTTATTCGGGACATGGTGAATTTCCCAGGGTCATCTTTGCGCCGGGTACACCCGAACAGGCATTTTACTTAACGAACAGGGCCTTTGAGATTTCTCAGAAATACCAGATACCGGTATTTATCCTTACCGATCAGTACCTGTCGGATGCCCAGTGGACTTATCCGGATCTTGACCTTGACAGTCTGATATATAACGATTACAGACTCAGAGGGAATGCCTTTGCCGCACTCCCTGAATATAAACGTCATGCCATAACCGAAAGCGGCGTGTCGCCCTTAGGCGTACCCGGTGAGGCAAAACACGTTATTGTTACTGACAGCGATGAACACGATGAGGAAGGCCATCTTATCGAAGATGGCGAAACAAGAATACAGATGGTAATTAAGCGGCTTTTTCAGAAACTGCTTTACATAAGAGGGGAGATGATGCCTCCTTGCCTTTACGGCAGTGAAAATCCGGAAATCATCATTACAGGGTGGGGTTCAACCTACGGTGTTATGAAAGATGCCGTTGATATTCTGCAAAAAGACAAGAGAATCGCCATGCTCCATTTCAGCGAGGTTTATCCTTTTTCTAATGAAGAGGCTTGGCTTGAGTTGATGCGAAAGGCAAGACTATCCATATGTGTTGAGAATAATGCTACCGGCCAGTTTGCCAGCCTTGTCAGGCTTGAGACCGGCTATGTCTTCGACGCAATAGTCAACAGGTACGACGGAAGGCCTTTTCTCACAGAAGAGCTTATAGGAGAGCTGAATGCCCACATTGGACGACTATAATACAGGTCGGACGCCTGCATGGTGCCCGGGATGCGGGAATTTCGCCATCCTGAAAGTGTTCAAAGAAGTCTACCTGGAACTTGACATAGAGCCGCATCAGTTTGTCATTGTCTCCGGTATAGGCCAGGCAGGCAAATTTCCCCATTATCTGAAATGCAATACCTTTAACGGTTTACACGGCAGAGCCCTCCCTGTTGCAACAGGGGTTAAACTTGCCAATCACGAAATGCTTGTTGTCGCGGAGGGCGGCGACGGAGACTGCTACGGCGAAGGTGGAAACCACCTCATGCACGCCATAAGGAGGAATATAGGAGTCAAGCTGTTTGTTCACGACAATCAGATCTACGGGCTTACAAAAGGTCAGGCGTCTCCTACGAGTATGGAAGGCATGGTCACAAAAAACCAGCCCTTCGGCGTGCTTTCCGAACAGTTAAATCCTATGACGCTTGCCATAGCTCTTGACTGCTCCTTTGTTGCCAGGGGGTATGCGGGAAATCAGGAGCACCTGAAGGGTTTGATTAAGGAAGCTATAGCACACAGGGGGTTCTCTCTTATTGACATATTGCAGCCCTGTGTAACGTTCAATAAGGTGAATACCTATCAGTGGTATCAGCAGAGGGTTTATCCTCTGGAAACGGCATATGATCCGGAGGACAGGGTTGAGGCATTCAGGAAAGCCCTTGAATGGGGGGATCGTATCCCCATAGGCATCATATACAGAAATAATCGTCCTTCCATGGAGGAGAGGGTGCCGGTTATCAAGGACCTGCCGCTCGTGAAGCAGCCTGTTATACCTGAAGAGATTAAAAAAGCGCTGGAAGGAACGTTAAAAGAGTATTACTGATTGTCGCATTATAAATGGTTTCGGTTCTTTTTCTTAAATAAAGTGCAATATTATTGGTAATATCAAGTATTTACAAAGAAATGGGCGTAAATGAATTGTGCAGATTAGGATCATATCTTGTTAAGTATGGATGGAAGAACTTTTTGCGATTCGCGAATCAAGCATTTCTTGGGTACCCTGCAGGTGAGCTTGAAGTGTGCCTGCGGCCAGCGCCGCGTTCAGGCCGGCCTGATTTGTCTGAAGCTCAGCAGCGAGTTAGAAGGCCGAACGGATGCGAACTGCTGCAAGGGTAAGGAGGCGCAGCCTGAGCAGGGAGCAAAACAGTGTTCCGGCCATACATCTTATGATCTAATATAATCATAATGCTTGAGGTTACAAACAGATAAAACAATATAAATACAACTTATTTACGAAAGAACCTTATTTAATCACCTGTTCCATCATGAACTCAGACAGTTTTTTTACGCCTTTATCAAAGGGTTTTGTGTGAAAGCCCGGTGTCCATCCATTATCGTTCAGCAGATCGGAGACAACCAGAAAGGCAATGCCCTTCACCCCCCTGTATTTACACACTGCATAGAAGGAGGCTACTTCCATTTCAACGGCCGCTATACCCATTTCTCTGTGTTTGACAACCTTATCATATGTTTCCCTGTATATAGCATCGCAGCTCCAGATCAGGCCTTTATTAAAACCGAGATCCGTAGTCTGTTCCTCCCACTCGTCAAGCCAGTTAGTATAGACAAAATTGCCTGACTCTGCCGTATCTGTATCCTTTATATAATGGTGAGATACACCGTCCTCTCTCAATGCACCTTCAGCAACGATAATATCCCCAAGGTTAACTGTCTTTCCTATCCCGCCGCAATAACCCCAGATGATAAATTCTTTCACGCCGAAAGAAGAAAGTTCCTCCACGACAGCCGCTATATTCGGTCCCCCGAAAAACGATCTTGTAATAACTGTGTTGCTTCCTTCAATCCTGTACAGCCACCTGAACCTTGTCCATGCATCGGCAAGCCTGTGATTTTTTCTGTTAAGTATACGTTTCAGATCACCGGGGCTGAACACAATGATCGCCCTGCCGGGCAAGACAAGCTCTTCGAAAGTCTTTTTCGTAAAAGCCCTTACCAGATCGGCAGGATTTAGAAGAGGGAGGCTATGGTCAAAGAATTTTTTCAATAAATTTATTCTTCAGTTTCCGGTAGGTTTCATCTATATGTTCGGAAATTACCCTTGTTTCACCGATTACAGCGACAAAATTCGCATCGCCGAACCATCTCGGGACCATATGTATATGTATATGATCCTCAAGCCCTGCGCCAGCGGCACGGCCGACATTGATGCCCACATTCAAACCGTCAACATTGAACTCTTCCTTGAAAATCAGCGTCATAATTTTCACAAGCGCCATCATGTCAAACAATTCATCGTCGGTCAATTCTTCCAGCAGGCCGGTATGTCTTGTCGGGACAACCATAACATGGCCGTTCGAGTAGGGGAATCTATTCATGATCACAAAGGCACTCCCCTTTCTGCCAACTACAAGACACTTATCATCATCGCTGCCGTCTACACAGAGAAAACACTTCTTTTCCCCCTTCGCAGTCGTGCTGCTGACATATTCCATCCTCCAGGGCGCCCATATTCTATCCATATCAATCCCTCATAAATATATAATCTTTCCAGTGTTCAGGGAAAACCCTTACCCCTACATGGAGCATGAGCATGTAAAACCCGTTTGGCCTCGTCGGTCTTTTCCTCGGATACATGTCGACTTCATCAGGCAGCTTATCTCCCTTTCTCAGATTGCAGCGTGTACAGGATGTAACTATATTCGACCATTCGGTTATACCGCCCCTTGATTTCGGCACTATATGGTCGCATGTGAGGTATTTAGGGTCTAGCTTTTCACCGCAGTACTGGCAGGTGTAGTCATCCCGCAGGAAAATGTTCTTCCTTGAAAATTTAGCATTTGAGTGATTATTGTTTCTGACATACCCAAGAAGTCTGATTACAGCAGGCAGCTTTATGCTTAAGGAAACTCCTCTTATTTCTCTGTCATATTCCCGTACAACCTCAACCTTTCCAAGGTAGAGAAGTATTACGGCTTTTCTCCAATCCAGTACACTTAACGGTTCAAACGTAGTATTAAGAAGAAGAGTCCTGTCCATAAACCTATTGATTATTAACGTTTTTTAGGCATTATTGTCAAGGTTTTTCAGGCAGTTACAAATAATCCCGGATATGTTATTGGTATAGGTGTCGGGTTGTTCTAAGCAAACCGTCGAGAGGCAAGGAAGCTCGGTCTTTTGTTGTCAGGCAAAAGTTCCGAAGCCGAATGCGAGCAAATGAAGCCGCGGGAGCGTAATGAGCGTGTTTGCCAGGGACATCCCGAGACCGATACTTATCCTAATGGAAAATATGTGATAAATGAAAATTAAATCCTCAGGAGATGCCCATGCTCTCTTAACCAGCACCTGTGCCTTTTATAGTCAGGCATTGCACCCTCTACCAGGCCCCAGAATCTCTCCGAATGATTCTTCTCCTTTACGTGCATAAGCTCATGGACAATGACGTAATCTATTACGGCCAGCGGCGACATGATGAGCCTCCAGCTGAAAGAAAGCTTATTATCCGGTGAGCAGGAACCGTAGCGAAATTGTGCACTTGTTATCCTTATGCCTTTTGGAAAGAGCCCGAGGTTATTGCTGTAATAATTTGTTCTATCTGCAAACAATCTTTTTGCTTCATGTTTATACCACTTTATAAAAAGGTCTTTTGCATGCTCTGTCCTTTTCTCATCAAGAATGAATGTGCCCCATGAAAGACTGAGTGGGGTCTTTCTGCCGTTTGTATCCTGAATTTTCAGCGGATACCGCTCGCCAAGATAAAGGAACCTCTCACCCGGAATAAACGCTATAGGTTCCCCGGCATTTTTCCCGGCGCTGCTTTCCATTTCTATGAGCTTCTTCTTAACCCACGCGGTCTTAGCCTGAAAGAACCTGTCTATCTCCTCCTGTGGTGTCCTGTAGGGCACCTGCATGATTATTCTTCCGTCATGTGTAATCCGCAGGGATAGAGTCCTTTTACGCTTCTTACTCCTTATAAGTGAATAGGCGATCTCCTTTTCCATTATCTTAGATTTAACACAAAGGGATGGATTTTAACAACAATGGCCTGAAAAAAACTGATGACATTTGATTGCTTTTATTGTAGAGTTATCTTTGTAAATTGAACATTAGGTGTGCAGATTGCAAAGATATGTTTATAGACTTCTCACGAGTGAACTGGAGCGGTCCGTAGCTATCAATCCGGTAACGGCAGTCATCGGTCCAAGACAGTCCGGCAAATCAACCCTGGTTCGACATGTCCTCGCGGACCGGGGTGACACTCTTTTTCTGGATTTGGAACTGCCTTCTGATTTACGCAAGTTGAGCGACCCCGAACTCTTTCTCAGGGAACATGCGAAGAAGATTGTCTGTATTGATGAAGTTCAGAACAAACCCGATCTTTTTCCGGTACTCCGCGCCCTTGTCGATATGGATAGACGTCCGGGTCGTTTTGTTATCCTTTGGTCTGCATCGCGCGATACGATCAGGCAAAGCAGCGAAACCCTTGCAGGCCGGATCCATTATGTTGAACTTACTCCCTTTATCTGGCCGGAATTGGAACCATTGGCCGTCGAAAATAATTGGAACTTTAAAAAAAACTGGTGGTGTGGAGGATTTCCGCCGGCTTTTCTCTCTGAGAATGATGTCCAAAGCAAAGCCTGGCTAAAGGATCTCATTCAGGACTTTCTTAGCCGTGATATTCCACAGTTTGGAATGTCTGTGCCTGCACCAACCATGATGCGTTTCTGGAAAATGCTGGCGCACTATCACGGAAGTCTTTTGAATGCAGCAAAGATGGCTCAGGCACTCGATGTATCACATACGACCGTTCACAGATATTTGGATGTTCTTGAACAAACCTTCATGGTTCGTGTCCTCCGGCCTTTTGAGATCAACTTGAAGAAGCGTCTTATTAAATCTCCAAGGGTCTATGTCCGGGACAGCGGTATACTTCATTCATTGCTGGAAATTGAGACAATGTCCGAGCTTTACGGCCACCCTATTTTTGGTGCCTCCTGGGAAGGATGGTGTATTGAACAGATTACCGGGACTGTGCCGTTATGGAGTCAGAGGTTCTATCGTACATCGTCAGGGGAGGAGATCGATCTTATTCTTGAGCGTGGTCAGAGGCGCCTTGCCTTTGAATTCAAAGCCTCTCTGTCGCCCCATCTCTCGCGTGGTTTTCCCGGCAGTCTTGAGATCCTCAAACCCGAGTGTACCTGGATCGTATGTCCTATGGATGATCCTGGTTACCCGACCCGTTCAGGCGCCCGTATAACAGGCATCCGGGAATGTCTGAAGGACCTGGAGGCTTATGCGTAGCGTGATGACCGAGGCAGTTGGTCACAATCGGTTACATGACTATGAATATCCTCATCCCTTCGGGAACGTTCTGTTTTGCTTAAGTATTGTAGAACCCGGTCATTTCGCAATGTTCACTTCAGGGGCATCAACCTCTTCTTAAGTAATACGGATATTTAACATATGGGGATATGTTATTCCAACTCTAAACCAAGGATGCAATGACTTACCCCGCTTCAGCTTGCGGGGCAATCAAGGCGGCAAGGAAGAGGCGACATAGGCGTACGATATAGTACGTCGGAGGAGCAGATGACGAGGCCAACGATGATAGCGCCTTAGTTTAGAATTGGAATTAGATGTCAAATTCCTCCCCTTTATGGGGCACCTGCGTGTCAAGACCCAGCCTTTTAAGTACAATACCTTCAAATTCAAGGGCGGCACTTTCCTCTCCATGGACTATGAATACCTTCGGCTTGTTCGTAAAAGCGCCAAGCCATTCAAGAAGTTCTTTCTGGTCGGCATGGGCGGAAAACCCTCCGATGGTATATACTTTTGCCCGTATCACCATCTCTTCACCGAGTATGTGAGCCCGTTTTGCCCCGTCGACAATATATCGCCCGAGAGTTCCCCTTACCTGAAAACCGGTAAATACGATGCTGCATTCGGGCCTCCATATGTTGTGTTTGAAATGATGCCGTATACGTCCGCCCTCGCACATCCCGCTGCCGGCAATAATGATGGCGCCCGACTTTATCTTGTTTATCTTCTGTGATTCTTCAAGGGCTGTTGTATAATGGAGAGTCATGCTTTCGCCACCTTTAAACCAGAAGGAATGAGATGCCTCCTCATCGAAAAGTTCCGTATGCGCAATGTAGACTTTTGTTGCCTTATCCGCAAGGGGACTGTCTATATACACATTAAGATGAGGGAGCCTTTTCTCTTTTACAAGTTTTTCGAGTATAAAGAGAATATCCTGCGTTCTTCCCACAGCAAAGGAAGGTATAAGAACATTCCCCCCCCGCTTGAAGGTCTTTTTTATTGCCTCTGCAAATTCATCTATGCTTTCATCCAGATTTTTGTGGAATCTGTTGCCGTATGTTGATTCAACAACAACATAATCGGCTTCTTCTATGTGCTGCGGATCATTTATAATTGGATTACCGTTTTTTCCGATATCCCCTGAGAAGACAATCTTTTTTTCCTTGCCCTCTTTGTCCTGATACCATATTTCGAGCGAACCTGATCCCAGTATATGCCCTGCATCGACAAATCTGTATTTGACCCCATTCTCCAGATCATTGATGTTTCCATACTGCCCTTTCTTGATAAACGGAATTACATGTTGTACGTCTTCTTCTGTATAGAGCGGTTCGAATGCCTCGTCTCTGCCGGCCCTTAAGGCCTTTTTCGTCATCCATTCCGCATCTTTTTCCTGAATATGGGCAGAATCATGAAGCATGATATCCACAAGTTCAGCTGTTGCTGCTGTGGTCAGAATCTTGCCGTTGAATCCGTCTGCAACAAGTTTTGGTATAAGTCCCGAATGATCAAGATGGGCATGGGTTAGAAAAAGATAGTCTATCCTGTCAGGTTCAAAGGCGAAGGGCATCCTGTTAAGCTCATCCGAACTTTTCCCCTGATTCATGCCACAGTCAACAAGTATCTGTAAACCATTTACGGCCAGATGAAAGCATGACCCCGTTACCTTACGCGCAGCCCCCAGGAACCTTATTTTCATTTTATCTCCCTTGATATTTGATTTTTTGATATTATTTCAGCACGACAAAAGTCTCTGAAATTGTTCACACCGATAAAAAATTCACGCATCATGAGGACCCAGTAATACTGTCCTTTTCTGGTAAGGTGCAGGACATTGCCGGACTTCTTTAACCCGCCGGTCAGCCTGAAGAACAGGATTTCAGGCCACAGATATCGATAAGCATTTACTTTATTCCTGACACTCATTTGTTCAATGTCAAGACTCAAACCGAAGAGTTTCATCAGGAAATCGTAACTAAGCCTCTCTTTTATGGAAAACACCCTTTTTCCGGTAATTGGCAGCATACCCCTGTTTACCTGATCAATGTAAGCCCTTATATCAAATGTATTTGCGTAGGCGCTGCCGTTCAGGTAACCGATTGAACCGCTCCCGATGCCTGCGTACTCATCGTAATGTACGACATACTCGTCGATTATGGGGGTCACCGGCCTGCCTTCGGCAGAGTTTTGAGTTTTGAGTTTTGAGTTTTGAGTTTTCTCTATTACCCCTACCACCGGTTCATTTCTTGAAAAACACCACGCAGTACTGGCTTTATAATGAGCTGAAAGCATCTCTGTTATTTTAAAATAGAGTTTATTCCCTTTTTCGTAGTTTACAACGCCCAGTTTTTTACTCATCACATCTTTTGTATAAGCAGAGACCATCAGAGGATAGTAGGTTATCTGATCTACACCCAACCCGATAAGTGTGGACAGATCATTTTCCAGGATTTCCATTGTCTGCGTGGGAAAATTGAATATCATATCTATATTGAGGGTATCAAATCTGCCCTGTGTATACTTCAGCCTGTCGACTATCTCCTCTCCGCTTCCGTATTTATGGTAGCGTTCCAATGCCTTCAGAATACCGTTATCAAAGGTTTGTACACCCACAGAAAGTCTGTTTACCCCCATGTTTTTTAGGCGTTCTATGTTATGGTTTGTAAGGTGGTTCGGGTTGGTTTCAACAGATATTTCAGAGATATGATAATTTTCTTTAATTAAATGGATAGCTTCTTCGAGTTCATCAATAAGGATGGTAGGGGTGCCTCCTCCAACATAAAGCGCCTGAAAGTCGTACCCCTGACTCTTATACATGAGGATTTCTTTGCGTAAGGCACGGTAATATTCCCGTGCAAGTCCCTCCTGGAAGACTACCCGGTTAAAAGAACAGTAAGGGCATAGCTCTTCACAGAAAGGTACATGCATGTAAAGAAGTGTCGGAGTATTCCTTATACCCGGCGTGACGTCAAGGGAAGTCGAAGGTATAAACTGCAGGTAATCCGCATTTTTTTTCCGTGAGACACAGGTAATTAAGTTTTCAATCACCATAAGAAGATAAGTTTATTGTACGCAGTTGATATTG
>Ga0351904_1038_pt2 | contig 25150 bp, 23 predicted proteins | sample BONcelHT113001E3_FD_205826 | JGI IMG/M metagenome (GOLD analysis project Ga0351904, IMG submission 205826) | Enriched cells from coal bed in the Powder River Basin, Montana, United States - BONCAT cells T11 rep1 HSBNCT.T11.300.1.E3 ...
TTTTTATTTTCATATCTTTTATTTCTATTCACTCCCCCCTGCCGGCGGCCCCCCCCCCCCCCGCCCCCCGCCCGGGGGCGCCCCAGGCGGCCGTCCGGGAACCCTTCAGGATGGCGTTTTCCTATCTTCATGCAGCATTCGGGGCAGGGCTCTATGACCTGCCGCTACCGTTTCTTGTGGAGATCGCCGCGGAACACCGGAAACTGTTCCTTTCCATGGTGGAAAGGCGGATCAACTCGCCCCTTACCTCCAGCTGCGGCCGGCTTTTTGACGCGGTTGCTTCCCTCATCGGTCTGCGGAATCGGGTTTCCTACGAAGGGCAGGCCGCCATCGAGCTTGAGGCTCTGGCCGAGGAGAGCGAGACTTGCCAAGTCTATCCCTTTGCTCTCCATCAGGAAGGGGAGGTGACGACGGTCGATTTCGCCCCGATGTTCCGGACCCTGGTCGAGGATAGTACCGCTGACAGGGAGCGTGCGACGATGGCCCGCAGCTTCCACAACACGATTGCCGCAGCCGCCGCGGCAGTATGCGGCCGTATTCGACTGAAAAACGGCCTGGACCGGGTGGTCCTTTCGGGTGGTGTCTTTCAGAATAAACTTTTGACAGAGGGAATCCTCTCTCTGCTCACGGAACAGGGGTTCCAGGTTTTCCTCCAGCGGCTTGCGCCTCCCAATGATGGGGGGCTGGCCCTTGGACAGGCGATAATAGCGGGAAGGAGTGTTTACAATGTGCCTTGCGGTACCGATGCAGATAACAAGTAGAGACGGTGAGTCGATCACCGCGGAGATCGACGGTGTGAGCCGCGAGGCGAGCCTGATGATGCTGGGTGAGGAGGTGCAGGTGGGTGATTATGTCCTGATCCATGCCGGGTTCGCCATCAGCCGCCTTGATGAAGAAGAAGCCCTGGAGACCCTGGCCATCATGCGGGAATGCCTTGCCTTATCCCAGAGCCCGACATGAACAGGGCTCTTCTCGATGAATTTAGCAACCGGGAACTCGTTCAAGGCCTGGCGAAGCAGATTGCCCGCCTGGCGGAAGGGCGCGAAACTCCGCTGACCTTCATGGAGGTCTGCGGCACCCATACCATGTCCATCTATCAGTACGGTATCAGGAGCCTTCTGCCCGACAAAGTGCGGCTCATCTCCGGCCCCGGCTGCCCGGTCTGCGTCACCCCGGTGGGATACGTGGACAAGGCAGTTGCCTACGCCCGGCAGACGAATATCATCATCGCCACCTTTGGCGACATGCTTCGGGTTCCCGGCTCATCTTCGTGCCTGATGCAGGAACGAGCTCTGGGCGCCGACATTCGGATCGTCTACTCGCCCCTGGACGCCTTGGCCCTGGCCGGGAAGAATCCGGAAAAGCAGATCATCTTCCTTGGCGTCGGTTTCGAGACCACGGCTCCGACCATTGCCGGAACCATCCTCTCGGCTGCTTCTCGCGGGATTGAAAACTTTTTCATCCTGGCCGCCCACAAGACCATCCCCATTCCGATGAGTATCCTCTCGGACGATCCCGAACTTGCCATCGACGGCTATCTCTGCCCGGCCCATGTGAGCACCATCATCGGCGCGGAGGCCTACCGCTTCCTGGCCGAGGAGCACGGAGTGCCATGCGTGGTAACCGGCTTCGAACCAGCCGATATTCTCCAGGGTGTGGCGATGCTGGTCACACAGGTTGTCGAAGGCCGGAGCACGGTGGAGAACCAGTACCGCCGCTTTGTCCTGCCGGAAGGAAATCCAAAGGCCAAGGAGTTCCTCACCCGTGTGTTTGTTCCGTCCGACGCGGCTTGGCGAGGCTTGGGAGTGATTCCTGGGAGCGGTCTCGCTATTGCGCCGGAGTTTGCCCGCTTTGATGCCGAAAAAGCGCTACCGGTGACGGTGGAGAAGCCTCGAGAGCCGGAAGGCTGCTGCTGCGGTGAGGTGCTGAAAGGAAAAATCACCCCCTTCGACTGTCCGCTCTTCGGGACTGCCTGCACGCCGGAGCAGCCGGTCGGGGCCTGCATGGTTTCTTCGGAAGGCAGCTGCGCCGCGGCGTATAAGTACGGACAATAGACTATGGGTAGACTACGTAACCGAAACGAAACGGCAAGGAGTAACCAGTGGACAAAGACCTGATACTGCTCGGACACGGCAGCGGCGGCAGACTTTCCCATCAGCTGCTGGATGAGCTTATCATTCCCACTCTGTCGGGAATCTCGACTACGGGACAGAACGATGCGGCGATCCTGCATCATGACGGGCGGCGCATCGCCTTTACCACCGACTCGTACGTGGTGGACCCCATTTTTTTTCCTGGCGGCAATATCGGACACCTGGCCATCAACGGCACGGTCAACGACCTGGCTATGGTCGGTGCGCAGCCGATTGCCATCAGTGTCGGGCTTATCATGGAGGAGGGCTTCAGCCGCAGTGCGCTTGCCGAAATCCTCCGTTCCATGCGGGAGGCCGCTGACCTGGCGGGGGTGGTCATTGCCGCCGGAGACACCAAGGTTGTGCCCCGTGGCAAGGCTGACCGGATATTCATCAATACCTCCGGTATCGGCTACTTTCGCCATGAGCTGGAGATCGGAGGGGCCAACGCCCGGGTTGGGGACAAGATCCTGATCAACGGTACTATCGGTGATCACGGGGTTGCCGTCATGGCGAAACGGGAGGGGCTGGAACTGGACACGGACATCCTCAGCGACTGCGCTCCCTTGAATGGTCTTGTGGAGAGCCTTCTGGAGGAAGGGGCGGCGATCCATGTCTTGCGCGACCCGACCCGTGGCGGCGTAGCAACCACCCTCAAAGAGATAGCCATTCAGTCAAATGTTTCCATTTCCCTGGACGAAGTATCCCTTCCCTTGAAGGGTGCGGTGCGAGGGGTCTGTGCCGTGCTCGGACTCGACCCGCTGTACGTGGCGAATGAAGGGAAGGTTCTCGCAATCGTGGCACCGGACGTGGCGGAGAGGGTCCTGGAAAGGATGAAGGGTCACCCACTTGGACGGGATGCTGCTATTATCGGCGAAGTTACCGATGGTATCGGCGGCAAGGTTCGGATGGAAACCCTGGTCGGTGGAACGCGGGCCGTGGAGATGCTGGCAGGCGAGCAGCTGCCGAGGATCTGCTGAAAAAGTATCACGGGTTGTCCCGTCGTAAATAGTGACTATCGTAGCAACGATCAACCACACCACATCGCAACAGAAAGGAGTAGGCCATGGCTGTTTGGAAGTGCAAGAACTGCGGATTTTCGAAGGAAGGTCGCTGTAAACCACAAAAATGTCCCCAGTGCCAGGAAAAAGGAACTTTCCAGAAAGAGGAGTAACGCTGAGGCGAGGATCTCGTGCGCCCGTGGTAGGATGAGTAAAAAAAATTCAAGTTTTCAGCTGATTCTGCGATATGTATGAAGAAGACTATCACCCTCTGTTCCCGCAGAGGGTACTAGTCTTTCCGGTCGATTCGTCCAAAGTTTCCTCGGAGCTGTGTTCCCCGGACCGTGACGAGGGCTGCCGAGTCCAAAATAATGGTGACAAGCGGTTTCCTTCAGTACCGAGGCATTTCGCGAAAGGATAGGTGGAATGGAGGCACGGGTAGAGGCAGCCGAGGTCCGGCAGAGAATTCTCCTCTTGAGAGAAATTCCTCCGATGCCCTTGATTGCCCAGAAAATTCTCTGCATGTCTCCCGAGGCCGACATGTCGGAGCTGTCGGATACCATTGAACAGGCTCCCGACATTGCCGCGCGTCTCCTGGGGATGGCAAATGCCGCCTATTTCGGCTGGCCGGGCGGGGTGCGGACTATCTATGACGCCATCTACAAAGTTCTTGGCATCAAACTTGTGAAGAGTTTTGTTCTCGGCCTTGTCTGCAGCGAAGTCTTTGATGTCAAGAAATGCACCGGTTTTCGCCCGGATCAGTACTGGTTTACCGCCATGGTGACCGCTCAGATTTCCCAGTCGCTTCTTCCCGCCCTGGATAGCTCCCTGCGCCAGGATATCGACAACATACACCTGAACGGATTACTCCATAATCTCGGCATTACCGTGCTCGCCCACCTGTTTCCTGTTGACCTTTCCCGTGCCTTGTACCTCCCCTTTGACGACGAGACTCCCTCGACTACCGACAAAATCCGCACCGTTCTGGGTATGGACCAGGCCCAGGCCGGAGGATGGCTTGCCCGGAAGTGGCACCTGCCCAGAGATATCGTCTGCGTTATGGAGCACCACAAACTGACTGACTACCGCGGCGATTTCTGGCCCATCGTTCTGTTGGTCGGATATGCTGAACGCCAGGCCTTGCGACTCTATACCAATGGAGCGCTGAGGAGAGAGCCGGAGTTCGAGGCAATGCTGGGAATCGGGGAGTCCGCACGGGAAAAAATGCAGCGGACCCTTGATGGACAGCTGGATGATCTCCATACCATGGCAACCTTGATGGCAATGGGAGGATGAAATGGACAGCTGCTTGCCAAACAGAGCCTTTTCGGAGTTGAACGATCAGATCATCAATCTGCTCGATTCATTTTCCGCACTGAGCGTGCTCAGCTCTCTCGATATCCGCTATCCAAAGCTGGAAATCATGCTCCGCAAAGCCCTGCGGGGGCTGATGGAAAACATGGACATGGAGCGCTGCTCCATCTTTCTTCTCCAAAAAGACCGGCTGGTCAACTGTGTCGGGCTGGACTGGGATGATATCCTCCTCGAAGAATCAGAAGATCGTCCGGCACGGCATTCCGTAACCGTCGATGCTGCTATCGGTGAAGGGATCATGGGGCTCGCGGTTCAGAGCAAGACGCTGCAGCATTGCCGGGACTGTTACTCTGATCAGCGCTTCAAGGCTGTCCCTGGCCACGCCATCCGTTCCCTCATCAGTGTACCGATTTTTCAGCATGGCGGCGAAGTTCTTGGAGTCCTGAATGTTTCCCATCCCCGGGCGTTCTTTTTCACTGAATGGCATGAGCGACTTTTGGTCGTCTACTGCAACTGCCTTGGTCAGCTGATCGTCAATCACCGCCTGGTGTCTGACATGGACCAGGAAATCGAAAAGAGAACGAACCTGCTGATGCGGACTCTTGAAGAGGTGCGGACCGCGGAAAGGGGACTCCGGGCGAGTGAAGAGCAGCTGAACCTCGTGCTGGAGGGAAGTAACGACGGTTTCTGGGATTGGTCCCTCGTGACGCGTGAAGTGAAGCTGAGTCACCGCTGGGCCGAGATTCTGGGCTTTACCCTGCCGGAGGTTGAACAGCTGTTCCGTGATGGCAAGGAGTTGATTCATCCGGAAGATGCCCCTGCTGTCCGTGCGATGCTAACGGAACATCTCGCTGGATCTCTCCGGCACTATTCCATCGAATACCGGATGCGGACACGGAGCGGAGAATGGAAATGGCTTCTCGACCGCGGCAAGGTTGTGGAATGGAGTGATGAGGGTAATCCTCTCCGGATGACCGGGACAACCACCGATGTCAGCGACCGGAGGTGGGCGGAGGAGGAAAAACGGCGCCTGGAAAATCAGCTGAATCACTCCCAGAAAATGGAGGCTATCGGACAGCTTGCGGGAGGAGTGGCCCATGAATTCAACAATATCATGACGGCCATCATCGGCTATGGCCACCTGATGGTACTGAAGACAGAGGAGCATAGCCCATTGCGGCATTTTGCCGCCCAGATATTGACCTCGGCCGAGCGGGCCTCTGCTCTGACTCGGAGTCTTCTGACCTTCAGTCGCAAACAGATCTCGAATCCGCACCATGTGAATGTCAACGAATCCATTGAGAAAATGGGAAAGTTGCTATCCCGGCTCATCAGGGAGGATGTTGAATTCAGGACCGAGCTGGCTGACGGCAGACTTGTCATTCTGGCTGATGATGGTCAACTCGAACAGGTTTTGATGAATCTCGTCACCAACGCCCGTGATGCCATGCCTTCCGGTGGTCTTATCACGATCAGAACAGGGTTGGAGGAGCTGGGTCCGGAATCCGTCCGGTCACTCGGTTGCGGAGCGGCCGGGACAGTCGTCCGTATTTCGGTGCTGGATACCGGTATCGGAATGGATGAAAAAACCCGGGAAAAAATCTTCGAGCCTTTCTTTACCACCAAGGATCCGGGGAAGGGGACCGGGCTCGGACTCGCCATCGTCTACGGGATCATCCAGCAGCAAAACGGCTCTATCACGGTGTCCAGCAACCCTGGAGAAGGGACCGAGGTCGTCATCTACTTTCCGCTGGTTAAGGGAGCGGGGGGAAAGATGGAGCCCACATCTTCTTGTCCGATGAAAACCGGGACTGAAACAATTCTCATTGCCGAGGATGATGACGACCTGCGCCGGCTGAACAGGGAATTGTTTGAGGAGTGCGGATATAGGGTGATCGAGGCGGCAAACGGTCAGGAGGCTCTGGAGCTCTACAAGGAAAATCAGGGCACGATCGATCTGCTGCTGTTCGACGTAGTCATGCCGAAGATGAACGGCCGGGAGGCCTTTGAGGAAATTCGCACCCTCCGACCCGATATGAGGGTTCTTTTTACCAGCGGCTACACCAGTGACATCCTCAGCAGCTCCCATGGCATTGGCACGGAATTCGATTGTATCGCAAAGCCTCAACCACCAGAGGAACTTATGGCAAAGGTTCGGGACATCCTGGATAGACCCGGGGACTGACGAATGCTATCCTACCCGGCGTCTTGTTGCCGCTCAGGTATCTCGTCCAACCCGAGAAAGGCCATCAGCCCCTTATACGAGGCATTCACCACCTGTTCACAGCGAATCCCCGCCGCTAGCAGAACTTCAACCGCATTGTCGAATTCGCCAACCCCCTGGGCGATATGCGCATCACTTCCCACGACAACCTTTGCCCCGGAGCGCGCGATCAAAGATGCCAGTTGCTCGCAGCGAGGTCTGCTTCCGTTCCGGCTCATGGCAAAAGAAGAATTGTTGATCTCCAGTGCCGTCCCGGTTTGCAACGCACCCTGAACGAGTTCTTCCAAATGGATCGGAAAGGCCGGGTTGCCGGAATGGGCAATGGCCTTGACACGTGGATGGCTCATCGCCCGCAGAACCGCAGCGGTATTCCTGTCGATTCCCTGGTCGTTGAAACCGCAATCCTCATGAAAAGCCGCCATGACAAAATCAAGCCGTGCCAGATAGCTGTCCGGCAGGTCAAGGGAGCCATCCCGGTCAATGATATTTGCTTCGATTCCGCGCAGAATCCGGACACCGGAAATCCAGGGCGGAATGAAGCGCATGGCACCGAAATGATACAGGTGGGGGCCTCCCGGCAGGGCTGGGCCGTGGTCGGTGATGGCAAGGGCCTGTAATCCCTTGCGGCTTGCTTCCCCTGCCATTTCGTTGATAGTGGAGTACGCGTGACCCGAAGCCACGGTATGGGTATGCAGATCGGCGATGATTTTCATGGGGTCATGATTCCACAGCCTGACGAAAAAGTCAACGTGCGTGGTGTGGTTTCGGCTTGCAATACTGCGGAATTACACCTATTAGTATGGGTACTGCACACTGCATCTGGGCAGTTGATCTCCGACCTGAGGTGGACATAATGACGGGCTGGTTTCCCTTTGCCCTTGCTGCTCTGCTGTTGATGGGCATGCAGCGTTTTTTTTACAAGGTCGCCGCTGAAAAGTCCTGTGATACCGCCGTGACGACCCTGTCGTTCATGGCCACGGTAACCGGTATCAGTGCGGTGGTCTTCTTCCTGCGCGACGCTTCAATTTCCGATTTTTCCTTCCTTCTGCTGGTCGGCCTTGCCAACAGCCTTGCGTTTCTCCTGGCTACGGTTACCCACATTGAGGCACTGAAAAAACTCCCCGCTCGCATTGTGTTCCCTCTTATCCGCCTTGACGCAGTTCTCGTCGTGGTGATCTCCTTCCTTTTTTTCCACGAGCAGGTCATTGGTCGCCAGCAAATCGGCATTGCACTTGCCCTGGCAGCGGTCCTTCTCATTGCCCGTGAACGGGCTGGCAACGGAGAATCGGTTCGAAAGTCAGCGACGGGTTTCCTTTTCGTTGCGGCCGCAATCCTTGCCGGAGCAGCAGCTGCTATTTCCAGCCGATATGCCGCTCTCGGCACGGACAAGATCGCCTTCATGGCGGTGTCGTACGGCCTTTCCACTCTTTTTGTCGCCGGGTTTGGAGAACGGGGGAGGCGGCAGGAGAAGGCTGTGGCCGGAAGTCGTGAGTCGCTGCGCATCGGCTGTCTAATGGGCATTCTCAACGTGGTGGGCTATTACGCCTACCTGGAGGCCCTTTCACGGGGACCCCTTTCCCTGGTGACAGTCATCACCAGCATGCATTTCGTGATTGCCGTTGTCCTGTCGATTGTTATCTACCGCGAACGTCCGACGCCACTTGGCATTACCGGTATTGTGCTAACGGTTGTGTCCCTGGTTTTCCTGCGGGGGTAATATTCTTGTGAGGGCGTGTCCCGCTGGGTCCCGAGGGAAAGCCGGCAATGACTGCAAATCATCGAAGAATGAGCGGCGCGGTATTCAGCTGGAGTACTGGGGGAGTGTTTATGACGAATTCACCTGAAACGAGACTGACCATAGCCATCGCCCAGATCCGGGTCGCGAGTCGACGGCCCGAGGAGAACCTGGCCAAGGCTGAGGCACTGATTGCCGAGGCTGCGCGGCAGGGGTGCGATCTTATCTGCTTTCCCGAAATGTGGACCACCGGTTTTGACTGGTCCTATCTCTATGAAAACACAGCTGAACATGAGGAGGTCATTGAGCGGGTTGCGAACCTGGCACGGTGCCATCGCATCTGGATCAATGGTTCCCTGCCATCAGTGACAGACGATGGAAGGATCGCCAATACCTCGATCCTTTTCACTGCCGAGGGTGCGCGGGAAGGGGTCTATCGGAAGGTCCACTTATTCAGCCTGCTGCATGAAGACCAGCACCTGGCGGCCGGAGACTCCCTGACCGTGGTGGACTCGCCCTGGGGTCGGATCGGCCTTTCCATCTGCTATGATATCCGTTTTCCCGAGCTGTTTCGCAGCTATGCGCTCCAGGGAGTTCGTCTGGTACTTTCCCCCATTGCCTTTCCCCATCCCAGGCTCGACCACTGGCAGGTGCTGTCACGGGCCCGAGCCATCGAGAATCAGATGTTCCTGGTGGGTGTCAATCGGGTCGGGAGCGAGGACTTCGGCCCGGACGGGGTGGTCCGCTATTTCGGCAATTCGGTACTCATCGATCCGTGGGGGAACAGAGTGCTGGAGGCAAGCGAGTCGGATGAAGAACTCCGTACCGCGACCATAGATCTCCGGGAGGCAGACGAGCTGCGGGCGAGGATGCCGGTGCTTGGTGACCGGAGGCCCGAACTCTATAAACTGTCCTGAAGAAACGATCATGCTTACAGCGGTGAATTCGCTGCCTGGTCCGGAAGATACTGCTCAAACTGCTTCTTTTCCTGGGCACAGCGGTACGCCTCTTCCGGGGTGACCCGCTTGGTCTTCAGGAGGTCGATCAGGTGCTGGTCCATGAGTTGCATCCCGTCCCTTTTGGCGGTCTGGATGACAGAGGGGATCTGGAAGGTTTTGCCTTCCCGGATCAGGTTGGCGATGGCCGGGGTTCCTACCATGATTTCCATGGCGGCAACTCGTCCCTTTCCTTCGACGGTCTTCAGGAGCTGCTGGCAGACGACTCCCTTGAGGGATTCGGCCAACATGGTTCGTATCTGTTCCTGCCCGTCGCGGGGAAAGGCATCAATGATCCTGTCGACGGTCTTGGCTGCGGAATTGGTGTGGAGGGTGCCGAAGACCAGGTGACCGGTTTCGGCTGCAGTCATGGCGAGACTGATGGTTTCCAGGTCGCGCATTTCGCCCACCAGGATTACGTCCGGGTCTTCGCGCAGCGCAGCCCGCAGCGCGGCGGTGAAGCTCTCGGAGTGCTCGCCGATCTGTCGCTGGTTCAACAGCGATTCCTTGTTTTCATGGATGAACTCGAGGGGATCCTCCAGGGTGAGGATATGCTCTTTCCGGGTGGAATTGATCAGGTCGATCATGGCGGCCAAGGTGGTGGATTTCCCCGAACCGGTCGGGCCGGTGACCAGCACCATCCCTTTTTTCAAATGGGTCATCTTCCGGACTCCTTCCGGCAGTCCCAGGTCATCCGCGGTCAGGATCTTGCTGGGGATGATGCGGAAGACAGCGCCGATTCCCTTGTGCTGCATGAAGATATTACCGCGGAAACGGGCCAGACCGGTAATGGAGTAGGCGAAGTCAAGGTCATTGCGGGACTCGAAATCGGTCCTCTGCTTCTCTGTCAGAATCTCGAACAGGATGGCCTGCAACTCTTCATGGGAGAGAGATTTGAAATTAAGTCGAACCATGTCGCCATGGAGGCGAAAAATGGGGGGTGAACCGGTGCTGAGATGAAGGTCGGAGGCCCCTTGTTCCTGCATCATTTTGAAAAGTGCGTCTATTCGTGCCATGGCGTGTGTCTCCATTACAATTCGTCGTGTTCCAATTCCAAATCAAGGCGCTATCTTCGTTGGCTCGTCTTCGGCTCCTCAACGTACTACCTGTTTGCCTTCGTCACCTCAATCCTCGCCGCCTTGATTTCATCCTTGCTTTGAAATTGGAATTACCGAGTCAGCGCGGCCTGATATTCTTCCGGGGATAGCTCGCCGTTGCAGAGCATTTCGTCCAGTTTTTCAGGGATGCCGCGGTAGCCCTTATCGTTAAGGTATGAGAAGAGAACAGCGCTCTCCTGTGCCGATGCAAGTATCTCCCGAAGTTCCGGGGTAAAGGGCAGGACATCCACCAGGTATTTCTTGCCGCCAACTCCTGAATACCGGCACTTCGGGCAGCCCGGGGCGTGAAAATCCGCTCCGCTGCCTGCCTGCTCAGGACTGTGTGCCGCTCCGGGGCCGGTTGTCCGGCAAGACATGCAGAGGGTATTGACACTGGTGAAGGCGACAATCCCCCGGATACCCGCGGGAAGAGATCGGTTCGTCCGGCGCTCCTGGAGAAGATGGTCGAAGGCCCCATCAAGGCCGGCACGAGAAATTCCTGTAACCACGAGACTTCCCCGCATCGCAGTTTTCCAGGCCGTGAGAAAGGCGCGGTTGTCCGTCGCATCATCCAGGACAATCACATTTGGCGAATGGTCACGAAGCGCCGCAATCGCTATCTCCAGTTCTTCCGGTGCTTCTGACGAAAGGGGGATTCTCGAGTAGGGGACATCTCCCTTTCCGATTCCTTCTCCCAGTAGCACGACATTCCTTCCCGTTGTATCGATTTCCTGGAGAAACAGATCGAGAAACCGGTCGCGTTCCGAGCGGTTCCAGGAGGCGACAAGAACAAGTCCTGCTCCGGGAGATCCAAGCGATCGGAATTGCTCAGCCACATCCGGGGCGAGTGCCATTTCCTGGAACCCGGAAGGAAAGGACAGCTCCGGCCGCATGCTGATGGTGATCAAATCCCCTTCCATCGCACGAACCATTGATGCCTGGAAGATGATGTCGGTACCCCGGTAGCGAAAGACAAACTCTCCACGACAGGCGAGATCACGGGAGCCGTTTATCCTGGTGATTTTTCTGAGGTTGGAGACCAGTTCCGGGTAGGAACTGACCGGGAAACGGCCGATCTCGCGATAAAGGTTCCCCCGTCGTCCCGACACATGGACTGTTCCTCCTCCGGGTTGGAGTGAAATGGAGGTAATTCCGTTTTGGAGAAAAAAGAGCATCAGGTATTCCAGAAGCTGCGCACCGCTCCGTTCGGCGTTGATTTTTTTCAGGATTCCCTCACTGAAGCAGCTGGAAGAAAAGCCGAATGTTGCCTCGTCCCGCTCCGGCCCGTAAAAAATGTCGAGCATTTCGCGCAATTCGCGAATAATCGGCATGGAAACGGTTACCGTGCAACCGGTGACTTCTTCAACCTTGTCAACCGCTGCCTTGTTCAGCGGGTCGGCCAGGGCAATATGGATTTCGTCTCCCGTTCTGATGATCGGGATCAGGTTGTATTTTCTCGCCAGCTCTCCGGGAATTAATTGGGTGGCGCTCCGGTCGATGATCTTTTCGCTGAGGCGGACATAGGGAATATCCAGCTGATTGGACAGCGCCCAGTCGATATCTTCCTGCTTCACGATCTCCAGTTTGACCAGTGCTTCACCGAAACGGCAGCCGGAGCTTTGCTGCTCATCGAGTGCTCGCCGTATGTCATCTTTGCTGATGATCCCCAACGCGCAGAGAATGGAGCCGAGGGCACCCTTCTTTACCAGATCGTCCATGCTTGCCTCCTCTTGAATCCGTCCGGCCCGTCATACGGTCAGCGGCACATATAGTATATCGGATAGCCGGCGAAAAACTTGAAAGGGGAAAACTTAAATACTACTTTTCTGCCGTGGTTTTTTTGCCGGGTGGTGCGACGAGCTTTACATTTCCCTGCCTGGTATGGTAGCCTTCATGAAAAAATAGGGTCCTGTGCCACCGTTTCCTTGTCCCGGTTCGGCGATGGTATGGCGCCCCAGGAGACATTATGAAAAGAAAAGCACTTGCCCTCCTCTCCGGAGGACTTGACTCTACCCTTGCCGTCAAGGTCATGTTGGAACAGGGTATTGACGTCGAGGCCCTCAACTTCACTTCCCCTTTTTGTACCTGTACCGGCAAAAATGCCGGATGTAAATCCGAAGCTCAACGTGTTGCCGAAGAACTCCAGATTCCGATCAAGGTCATGAATAAGGGCATCGAATACCTGGAAATCGTCAGGAAACCGAAACACGGCTACGGCAGCGGCATGAATCCCTGCGTCGACTGCCGCATCTTTCTGCTGCGCAAAGCCAAGGAGTATCTGGCCGAGTCCGGGGCCGATTTCGTCATTACCGGCGAGGTTCTCGGACAGCGGCCCATGAGCCAGCGTCGTGATTCCATGCGGCTCATTGAACGGGAAAGCGGCCTGGAAGGATTGCTGCTCCGTCCTCTGTCTGCCAAGCACTTCACGCCGACCATTCCCGAACAGGAGGGTTGGGTGGACAGGGAAAAACTTCTCGGCATCACCGGCCGCTCCCGCAAGGAACAGATGCAGCTGGCCGAACAGCTTGATGTGACAAACTACCCGTGTCCTGCCGGTGGCTGCCTGCTTACCGAGCCATCCTTTGTTTCGAAGATTCGCGATGTATTCGATCATGCCGAGCAGCTGGATCCCCGTGACTTCCGCCTGCTGAAGATTGGGCGTCATTTTCGCGTCGGTCCTCACAGCAAGGTTATCATTGGCCGCAATGAAACGGATAACCTGGCGCTGGAAAACGCCGTCCAGTCCGGTGAAGCACTCATACGATGGGCCGACGGCAGCAGCCCGATGGGGGTGGTAACCGGAAAGATTGAACCAGATCTCCTGGAAACGGCGGCAAAAATTCTGCTCCGCTATACCAGGGCTCTGCCGGGAACTGCCTGTTCGATCAAGGTTGCTCTGGACGAAACGAAAAGCCTCATGCCGGTTGTTCATACATTCGACGACGGGCAGATTGAGACATTCAGGATTTAGAGACCCGGAACTTACTACTATACTGTTTTACATCTCATCTTCAGACCATCTTTGCCGCTCCTTCAATCGCAAAATCCTCAGCGTAGCCCTGCTACGCCTGCGGTTTTACTCAATCAGGAACGACAAAGCTGGCCCAAACCTGAGCATGAAAACTGGACCGTCCAGACGAATTTGCAGCAGCTTTACCCTAAGTCCGACAGACTCCTAGTGCAGCTATGTTCGTACGTTGCGACAGCAAGGGCGTTGCAGGTCACAGGGGCAAAATTTTCTCGTTTACTGAGGTATTCCGCACATGCGGTTGCCTGACACAATGGATATGCAAGGGGGTTAGTCAGATGGAAAAAGCACAACGGAATGAAACAGAACTTGACGTTTTCATGAAAGAAATGAGAGCGAGTTTTTCATCAGCGGGAAAACCGAAAGCCGGTTGGCTACGCACGCTGCTGAAAAAGATCTTCGGCTAAGGATCTGCAAACAAATACCATGGGCATCTTGCATCTCATCTTCAGGCCATCTTTGACCGAACTTCAATCACCAAATCCTCAACGTAGCCCTGCTACGTCTGCGGTATGGCTCAATCAGTTCGGTCAAATCTGACCTAAATCCGAGCGCAATCTTGTCCATGGTATTCATTTACAGCTCCTGAGTCAAAACCCCCCAGATTTCAGTATCTGGGGGGTTTTTATTACAGTGCCTACTCTGTTCCTTGTCCGGCGGGAAGAGACGGGTTGGCGGGAGAAGGCGCGGGCTGCGCTCCAGTCCCGTTCGCTGGTTGCGGGGGTGCCCCGGAAGGTGATCCGGTATCGGCACTTTCCCCTGTTGCCGACTGTTCGGCAGGCTGCTGAGGGTCCTCTTCGGCACGTTCCGGCACCACGGCACTTGTTAAATTTTCAAACAGTTCTTCCTTCTGGATGCTTTCGTCAACCTTTCGTTGCATGCCTGCGATATTCGGCTGCTCTGCCAGTGCGATCCGGTACTCTCCTTCCGTCAGCACCCCTTTGCGTCGCAACAGTTTCAGAATCATGTCGGAGCGTCGCACTACTTTTTGCAGGTTCCGGTAGGGATTGTAGGCAATCCGGGGACCGGGGAGCATGGCGGTGAGAAAGGCGCACTCCCGGGGGGTGAGTGCAGAGGCCGGTTTACCGAAATAGTAACGGGCTCCGTGACCGACTCCGTATACCATCGGTCCCAGCTCAACCACGTTCAGGTAGAGCTCGAGAATCCGCCCCTTTGTCAGCTCTTCCTCCATGCGACGGGCAAGGATAATTTCCTTGATCTTGCGGCTGATGGTTTTTTCCCGCGACAGAAAAAGGTTTTTCGCCACCTGCTGGGTAATGGTTGAGGCGCCCCGGTCAAAACTTTTCTTTTCCAGATCGTGCTTGATGGCGTTTTTTATGGCTTTGACATCAATTCCCTCGTGCCGGTAGAAATTTGAATCCTCGGCAAGAATGGCTGCCCATTTCATTTCCGGGGGGATTGCAGATGCTGGCGTCCAGTAGGGGTTTTTGGGCCCAACTTTCACGGGGTGATAGTTTCCCTTCCAGTCTTTCACCTGAATTGTCATGCTCAAGCGACGGTTCTTGAGGGTGTCGACCGAGGGAAGCGAGAGGAGGGACAGGCCGATATAGGCAGCGAAGAGGACGACAAGTCCGACGACCAGCAGGATGATTTTTTTCGGATTCAGCGTGATTTTCAAGTAAGTACCTATTGTGAAGAGTATCCGCTATCGCGAGAAGACCCAGGTGAGACGTGAGATGTAAGACGAACAGCTTTTTCACTCTGTCCTTTGCAGTCTGTTACGGCCGTTTCAGGTTATTGCTGATTTAGATCGCTTTTTATTCGTTTTTGGCGGGCTGTTTTCACTGGCTGTTTTCGCCATTCCTACCGCCATCTTGATCGCGGCAGCCATGCTGAGGGCTGAGGCGCGGCCTGTTCCGGCAAGGTCGTAGGCAGTACCGTGATCCACGGAGGTGCGGATGATGGGGAGTCCCAGCGTGACGTTGACGCCATCATGAAAATGGAGCAGTTTCAAGGGGATAAGGCCTTGGTCGTGGTACATGCAGACAACACCATCGTAGTCTCCCTGTGCCGCGAAATAGAAGAGCATGTCGGCGGAAAGGGGCCCGTGGACATCGATTCCTTCTGCCCGGGCCGCCGCGACAGCCGGCGCGATAAAGCGCCGTTCTTCATCTCCGAAGAGGCCCTTTTCGCCACAATGGGGGTTCAGCGCCAGCACCGCGAGCCGGGGGTTTTTTCGGAAGTAGGTATGCAGGCTGCGGTGGGTGGTACGAATAGTGGCAAGAACCTTGTCAAAGGTGACCAGTCGGGGCACGTTGGAAATGGCCTCGTGAATGGTGACCAGCGTGACCCGCAGTCGCTCGCCTGCCAGCATCATCACGTAATCGGTGCAGCCGGTAAGTTCCGCTACCAATTCAGTATGCCCCGGGTAGTAGTGGCCGGCCCGGTTCATGGCCTCCTTGCTGATGGGTCCATTTGCCATTGCTGCTGCTTCACCGCTCAGGCACAGGTGAACGGCCTCCTTGATATAGCAATACATGGCATCGCCGGCGTCAGAGGAGGGGCCGCCATATTCCATGTCGGTCGGTGCGAGATGGGAGAGAGGGCGAAGGAAAATGGCGCCTTTGGTGTTTTTCGGCGGTACTCCTTCAGGCAGGAGCTCCAGCCGAAGTGGCAGTCCGGTAACCGCCAGCGCTCGCTCCATGGCAGCTTGGTCTCCGAGGACCAAGGGGCGGCAGATGCTTTCAATTTCAGGATTTGCCAGGGCCATGGCGATTATCTCCGGCCCGATTCCGCAGGGATCTCCCATGGTAATGGCAATTACAGGCTTTGTCATGATAGCTTTCTCCCTCGTGCGACAGTGTATAGCATCGTATAGGCACTTTGCCAGAAAAAGTGCATTTCATGCGGGGTTGAATCACCATGGCATCCGCTCGTGTGGCTTCCCGCGCGGAGTTCATTGACTCGTTCTGGAGCAGGGTGTAGAATCGTGGCTTAAGATCTGATACCACATTGAACAAACAGCGTGATTCCGTGCGCTCCGTTTGCGGGTGGGCGGCTCATTTCCAGTCCTGCCTCCTGTCCCGCATGACTTGAAGACGAAATCTAGCAGAAGGTTACCACCATGAAAAAAAACCTGCCCCTTTACATGCTTCTGTTCCTGCTGCTTTTTCCCGCAGTATCCCTTGCGGATCGCAGTATGCCGGTGGATGGCGGCAGGATCACCTCCGGCATCGGCTGGCGACTTGATCCCTTCGGGAGCGGCAGGATGACCTATCACCGGGGGTATGATATCGCGGTTCCTGAAGGAACGCCGGTATACCCGGTGAAGAACGGTACAGTATATTTTGCCGGTTCATACAAAGGATACGGAAACCTGGTTGCCGTCAATCACGGTAATGGCATTTTGACGCTTTACGGCCATAATGACACGGTAAAAGTTAAGGCTGGCGATCGCGTGGACAGCAAGACCGTCATTGCCCTTTCCGGCAATACCGGGAAATCGACCGGGCCCCATGTCCATTTTGAGATTCGGGAAATTGCCGGGTATGACAAGCTGCGTCATGAAAAGCTGACGAAAGACCTGAAAGTTGTCGTTGAAAACAATATCCATGAATGGATTGACGATGTCGTGAGCGGCCAGGGTGGCAGCGACGGAGAGATGTACCTTCCCTCCGACATCGACGAGTAGCCGGCCGCTACACTTCTTCCCGGAGAAACAGTTGCCGATCAGCGGGCAACTAGTCCCAGAATAAGGTGCAGGTAGCAGGCAAAATCCCCGATTTCCTTACGATCTTTCCCCAGATCCACTCTCCAGGAAAAATCTTCCTGTTCATCCTCCATACAACGGGCCATCATATCGCACGCTTCGATGAATGCGTCATGGGACCTGGTCCTGGCTGCATCCATGACCAGCCTTTCTTCCGCTGTCGCCAACTGCCAGTCAACCCTGATGCGGGCGTAGTCGGCTGCCTTGTGGAACAGCCCCATTTTGACCACCTGCAGCCGCGAACTGCCGATCGCGTGAGCGATTCGAGTTGCCCTTTCCCAGTCCATTTCCGGTACCTCCAAGCATACAGAAAGCATGACGTCCCAGGTCGGTTGCTGTCCAGGGATTTTCATAAACAAGTACGGATATACCATATCTTTCCCTTTGAATGAAAGAGAAACGACTGTTTTTGCTAGCTCTGCTTGTACGGAAACCGGCTCTACTGAAGACAGATATCTGCCACGATGAGGAGCAGGATCACCGTCAAATAGCCGTTGGTTGCGCGGAAAGCCTGCAGAAAGTGGGGCTTGAAGAAGAGGAAACGGATCAGGCTGGCGAGAAAAATACCACCTGCCAGGAGCGCAGCCACGGCAAACCCCGCCGAGCAGTAGCTGAAAAACCAGAGCAAAAGCGACAGGGGAATAAGCGACGTCGCGTAGAGAAGGATGAAAGTTTTTGTATAGTGCTCGCCCTTGGCTGCGGGCAGGACCGGCAGCCCGGCAGCACGATAGTCTTCCTGGAAGCGGAGCGCAAGTGTCCAGAAATGGGGGGGTTGCCAGAGAAGGACAAGAAGAAACAGGATCAGCCCGTCCGGCTCTATGGTTGGGCTGACAGCACCGTAGCCGATCAGAACCGGGAGAGCGCCGGGGATGGCGCCGGGTATGGCGCCGAAGGGCGAGCTGCGTTTGAGCCGGAGGGTATAGGGGTAGAGGTAGCCGATAACTGCCGCAAGGGTCACCAGAGTGACCAGGAGATTGAGCTGCACGACTGCCAGCAAAATTCCGCTGGCTATCAGGGCCACGGCCAGCAGCACCGTTCTCGTCCGGCCCAGCCTTTCCAGTGCCCGGACTCTGGCCGAAAGCCGTGACATCCGGCAGTCCAGGGAAAAATCGAGGACGCTGTTGATCATGGCAGAACCGGCGGCAGTCAGGAGCAGAACCGCTCCGCATACCAAGGTGGTCCCGGCAGCGGGTAGTCCCCGTGCCGCCATAACCATGCCGGTGAAGCCCGCCATGGCTACGAGCAGCAGGATCACGGGCCGGGTGAGGGTCAGCACCGAGGCAAGACAGCCCGGCCCGGTTTCGCCGGTCACGGCTGTTACGGAAGGCGTGGCCCGGATGTCCCCTTTTATGGCAGGACCTCCTGGTGCCCGATTTTTCGGGAAGGAATTGTGGCCCAGGATAAGATCCGCCCCATCACGGTGATGAAGTGAAGGACGTCGTTCCGCTGACCGGCAATCCGGGAAACTTCACCATGGGCGGTCGGGTAGTTTGGCATCAGCTTTCATCCCCTGCTTTTTTCATGGTCTTTTCCCGTACATTCCAAGGCCGGGATTTTTGGTCGGATCGTTTCAAGTCTAACGGTATCCGCCGGAAATTCAATCTCGCGATGCTATTCCGATCTTTAAAGTTTGCTCCATCAGAAAAATACTATATATTTACTGCACCGGTACCTGAATTGGCAATTGATTTTTGCCAGCCGGCAGAGACTCCGGAGGGAAATGAACATGGCACACGACATAGAAACCTTAAGCATCAATACCATCCGCACACTTTCCATGGATGCGGTACAGCGGGCAAACTCCGGTCACCCGGGAACACCGATGGCCCTGGCGCCCCTCGCCTATGTCCTTTGGAGCCGGATTCTTCAGTATAACCCGAAGAATCCTGACTGGTTCAATCGGGACCGCTTCGTCCTTTCGGTCGGGCACGCCTCGATGCTGCAGTATTCCCTTCTCCACCTCACCGGCTATGACCTGTCCCTCGATGATCTGAAGAATTTCCGCCAGTGGGGAAGCAGAACGCCGGGTCACCCGGAATACGGCCATACCCCCGGCATCGAAACCACCACCGGTCCGCTCGGTCAGGGCATCATGAACAGCGTGGGCATGGCCATGGCCGAAGCCCATCTGGCTGCCGTGTTCAATCGACCCGGTCATGACATTATCGATCACGCAACCTATGTGTTCTGCGGCGACGGCGACCTGATGGAGGGGGCCTCCCATGAGGCTGCTTCACTGGCCGGTCACCTAGGGCTCGGCAAACTGATCTGCGTCTTTGACGATAACCACATTACCATCGAGGGGAACACCTCTCTCTCCTGCTCCGATAGCGCGGCTCGGCGTTTCGAAGGATATGGCTGGCAGGTCCTTGACCTGGGCGAGCAGGCCAACGACCTGGACGTCCTGACCGCTGCCTTTGGAACGGCCCGGGCGGAAGCGGAGCGACCCTCGCTGATCATTGTCCGCTCCCATATCGGCTATGGTGCGCCGAACCGTCAGGACACCCCGTCTGCTCACGGCGAACCTTTGGGCGAGGAAGAAATCCGACTGACGAAAAAGTTTTACGGCTGGCCCGAGGAGCAGAAATTCCTCGTTCCCGAAGAAGTTCGCACGCACATGGGCAGAGCGGTAGAGCGGGGCCGGGAGCTGGAGGACAGCTGGAACAGCAGGTTCGAGGCCTACCGGAAGGAGTATCCCGAGCTGGCCGACCGCCTGCTCGCCGCCCTTGCCGGAGAGCTTCCTGCCGGCTGGGATACGGAACTGCCCGTTTTTACGCCGGAAAATGGCTCGATCGCCACCCGTGCCGCCTCGGGTACGGTTCTCAACGCCATTGCGCTGAAAGTTCCGTGGCTGGTGGGCGGCAGCGCCGACCTGTCACCCTCCACCAAGACCCTCATCGCCGGCAGCGGCTACCTGGCCAAGGGGAGCTACGGCGAGCGGAACATCGCCTGGGGGATTCGCGAACATGCCATGTGTGGCTGTGCTTCGGGCATGGCCCTCCACGGTGGTGTCAGGCCATTCGGCGCAACCTTTTTTGTTTTCACCGATTATGCCCGGCCGGCCATTCGGCTGGCTGCCCTCATGGGTCTGCCGGTGATCTACGTCATGACCCACGATTCGATCGGGGTCGGCGAGGACGGCCCCACCCACCAGCCGGTTGAGCACCTGGCCTCGCTGCGGGCCATGCCGAACCTGAGCATCATCCGTCCGGCCGATGCCAATGAAACTGCCTTTGCCTGGCGCGCGGCGATGGTGCGGAAGAACGGTCCGACCATGCTGGTGCTGACTCGACAGAACCTGCCGATCTTCGACCGGAATGTTGTCGCCCCGGCGCAGGGAGTGTTCAAGGGAGGTTACGTCATTTCGCGGGAAAAGGGACCGAAAGTCGATGTGATTCTCATGGCTTCCGGCTCAGAGGTGCAGCTGATAATGGCGGCGCAAAATGCGCTTGCAGCTGGGAATATCGCTGCGCGAGTGGTGAGCATGCCGAGCTGGGAGCTGTTCCGGGAGCAACCTCAGGAGTATCGGGACGAAGTGCTTCCTCCGACCGTCACGGCACGGCTTGCCGTTGAGACCGGGTCGTCCTTCGGCTGGCGGGAATGGGTCGGCGATCGCGGCGGTATCATAGCTCTGGACCGGTACGGCGCCAGCGCCCCGGCTGAAGAGATTTTCAAAAATCTTGGATTTACGGTGGAGAATGTGGTGATAACGGCGAGGAAGCTGGTATTGATGTAACTCTTTCTTGTCGAGAGGACATCTGATGAATCCCTTCTCCATTAGGGAGAAGGTGCCCCGGAGGGGCGGATGAGGGGGAAAGCAGATGCCAGTTCCACCAGAAGTTCTCCAAAATGCCCGACAATTGCGCTCTACCCAGACCGATGCAGAGAACCTGCTTTGGCTTTTGCTCCGTAATCGCCGTTTTTGCGGTTTTAAATTTCGTCGTCAACATCCTATGCTTACCTACATCCTGGACTTTTATTGTAACGATGCGCATCTTGCCATTGAGCTGGATGGAGGTGGACATACAGCTGTTGAACAACTGGCATACGATGCAGTTCGAACGAAAAAGATTGAGGAAGAAGGGGTGATGATCCTCAGATTCTGGAACCATGAGGTATTGAATACTATTGAGATGGTGCTGGAGTCCATATATGCGGCTCTTTCCCCCTCACCCGACCTTCGGCCACCCTCTCCCACAGGGCGAGGGAAACACTAATACCATGCCCCTCGACAAATATCGTACAAAACGCGACTTCAACCGTACCACGGAACCAGCCGGTGATTCCGATCTTTCCGGGAAAGGCGCGGAAGCGGTCCGCCGCTTCGTGATCCAGAAGCACCATGCCCGTACCCTCCACTACGACCTGCGCCTGGAAGACGACGGAGTCTTGAAAAGCTGGGCAGTACCGAAAGGGCCAAGTCTCGACCCGACGGAAAAGCACCTGGCCGTTGCCGTGGAGGACCATCCCCTGGAATATGGCGACTTCGAGGGAAGCATTCCGGAAGGGGAGTACGGGGCTGGAAAAGTCATCGTCTGGGACAAGGGCACCTTCGAGCCGGTCGGGGAGGGCGAGTCTTTCAGCGAAATGCTTGCCCGGGGAACCGCGAAGATCCGGCTCTGCGGTGAAAAGCTGCAGGGTGGCTTTGCCCTGGTCCGGACCCGCTGGGGCGGCAAGGACAACAACTGGCTCCTGATCAAGGAAAAAGACCAGCACGCCCGACCCGGCTATGACGTGACCAGGGAGGAGCCCCTTTCCGTCCTGTCCGGGCGGGATGTGGATGAGGTGGAATGACGAATTTCCACGCCAATATCCGCAAACTTTACGGCTTTGCCTTCCTGCAGCGGATGCTGTTTCCCATGGCGATCATCACCCTCTTCTGGAAGGACCAGATCGGCCTGAGTCTGACTCAGATCCTGCTGCTGCAGAGCATCTTCTCCGCCGCTACCGTGCTCCTGGAATACCCGTCCGGCTACATCAGCGACCGCCTCGGCTACCGCACCGCCCTCACCATCGCCACGGTGCTCGGCACGGCGGGGTGGGGATTCTATACCTTGGCCAACACCTTTCATGAGGTCCTTTTTGCCGAGATCCTGCTCGGCATCTCCCTGTCGTTCATCAGCGGTTCCGACAGCGCCCTGCTCTTCGAGACGCTGCGGGAGGAAAAAGCGGAAGGGCTCTACGCGCGCTTCGAGGGGCGGATGAACGGTTTCTCCCAAGGCGGCGAAGCCATCGGTGCCCTGTTTGCAGGCCTGATGTATGCCTATGCCCCCCTGCTGCCCTTTTTCCTTCAGGTGGCGGTCTGGGTGCTGGCTTTTTCCGTGGTTCGCACCATGAAGGAGCCTCCCCGGGATACCGCCATCAGGATTCACTCCCACCTGGCGGAGGCTCTGCGGATTACCCGCTATGCCTTCGTGGATAACCGTAAGCTGCGGGCAACGATCCTGCTGAATACCTTCCTCGGCATTGCCTCTTTCTACCCGGTGTGGCTCATTCAGCCGTACATGCAGCAGCATGGTGTTCCCCTCGGCTGGTTCGGCCCGGTCTGGGCCGTCGCCAATCTGACCGTGGCGATCTTTGCCCTGGCCAGCCATCGGATCCACTTCCTCCTGGGTGACCGGAACATGATTCTGCTGTTCATCGGTCTGATTCTGGCCGGCTATTTCGGATTGGGCCTGGTCGGCGGGGTTGGCGGATTTCTGTTCTACTACCTGCTGACCAGTATGCGCGGCATGCGGGGGCCGATGTTCCTCAATTATACCCAGGTGGAAACTCCCTCGGCGAATCGAGCCAGCATCCTCTCCCTCCAGTCCCTGGCGTTCCGCATCACCTTCATTGTCACCGGTCCACTGGTGGGAATGCTGGCCGACAAAATGGGTGTACAGCAAGCCTTTCACCTGCTCCTCTATGCATTTCTGATAATCCTCCCGCCGCTTGCCGTTCTATTTCTGCGGAATCTTGGCCGAGGAGGGGAGTCGCGTGCCTGAGGAGCCCCAACAGGACCGTTGCACAATGAATGAGCTTCGCAAAGCTATGAAGTACCTTGCCGCCGGCTCAGCCCTTCTCCTCGGTGGGGGTTCTCTGGTTGTCTTCACTCTGTTCCTGTTCTTCGGTTCTTTCAACCTGGTGAATCTCGGCCTGGGGCAGGGCGGGGTGCTGCTTCTGGATGCGGGCCTCTCACTGCTCTTTTTCCTCCAGCACAGCGGCATGGTCCGCAGGAAATTCCGCCGCTCGCTCGCCACCATCATGCCGGAGGAGCACTACGCCGCACTCTATGCCATTGCTTCCGGTGCTGCACTGCTTGCCGTGATCTTCTTCTGGCAGGAGGGGGCTCTGCTGGTTGCCGCTCCACCGGGCCTCCTTCGCTGGTCGTTCCGCGCGCTTTTCTGTCTCGCCATCGCCGGGTTTCTCTGCTGCGGTCTGTCGTTGAAATATTTCGATCCCTTCGGTATCGGGCCGCTCCTCTGCCGGCACGGTGCGAAATCGGAGCAGGTGACCTTGACGATAACGGGTCCGTACCGGCTGGTCCGCCACCCGCTGTACCTGCTCAGCATCGTGATGATCTGGTCCTGTCCGGACCTGACCACGGACCGGCTTCTCTTCAATCTCCTCTGGACGGGCTGGATCGTCGGCGGTGCGTACCTGGAGGAACGTGACCTGATCGATGAGTTTGGCGATAGCTACCGGGAGTACCGGCGGAGGGTACCGATGTTTATTCCCGGCTTGACCGGCCGGAAGCGGAAACGGACTCACGAGGACGGTCCTCCCGAGTAGCGGAGCAAAATCGCAGAAGACTCCGCAAAACGAACTTAAGAAGGCAACAACACGTCTTGGCAATTACAAGAGAGGCATACAATGAAAAACCGGCATATCGGCACAAACTTTGATGATTTCTTGGATGAAGAAGGTTTGAGGGCTGATGCGGAGGCCACAGCGATTAAGCGGGTTGTCGCATACCAGATTGAATTGGAAATGAAACGGACAAATTTGTCAAAAACCGCCATGGCTGAAAAATGCACACAAGTCATACTGCTTTAGATAGGCTCCTTGACCCGTCCAACGTTTCCGTGACCCTTCAAACTCTCGAAAGAGCCGCGCTTGCCTTAGGAAAAAGATTGAAAATAGAGCTGGCATAGCAAGGCACTACCGGGCCGAGGTAATATCTCCGGTACGATGTGGTTCATGACCCACTATTACCCCCAATAACAATTTTCTTGCAGTGATAAACTCGCCCCACAATAAGGAGCATAGGTGCCTAGGGGGAACGCTGCTTCAAAGTTGCAATGTCGCAAGCCCCACGATTCATCGGGAGCGCTGGGCACACCGGGGAGACGGCAACCGGTTCACGGTCAGCTTCGAGCTGGATAGCCTGACCTCCGCATCGCCGCGAATCAGTCGCGGCAGTTTTTCCTGTACGCCGTCCCTGCCGTCAACATATTTACCCATGTCACCGACCCGATTCACATTGATCACCGTGCAAGCAGCGATTTTGTCCGTCCTTCCGGACAGGATTCGACCCCTTGCCGGATTCTCTCCATAGACGGAGTTACCGGCTTTTCGCGGGATACCGGCAGGGAACGGGATTATGCAGCGTTCGAATCATCCAAGCCGGTGGTTTCCAACAGTATGAATCAGGTGGCGGTCCTACCAGGAGATGATGGGTTCGTACAGTAACCTTCCCATGGCTTCAATGTTCAGAACACCATCCCTTGATCTGAACAGCTACGTTACAAACAAGGCCCTTGACGGGCTTTTTACCATGGTGGGGCAGGAAGAGAAAAAAATCCGGACAAACCCTGCGTCCCGTACCACGGATCTCCTTCGAACGGTGTTCGACGCAAAATAACCAGACAGAATTTCCACCGTACAATCGATCGAAAAAGGGCGGGTTTCA
>Ga0351904_1047_pt1 | contig 24777 bp, 13 predicted proteins | sample BONcelHT113001E3_FD_205826 | JGI IMG/M metagenome (GOLD analysis project Ga0351904, IMG submission 205826) | Enriched cells from coal bed in the Powder River Basin, Montana, United States - BONCAT cells T11 rep1 HSBNCT.T11.300.1.E3 ...
TGGCACATTAGCCCACATGAAAAATCGCCTGACTGCCCCGATCGGTTGATACTATTTCCAGCCTGGCATCGATGCTTTCTTTCAATTCCGGCACATGAGAAATAATTCCTACCAACCGCCCGCCCTGCTGCAGATCGATTAGTGCCTTGATTGCCAGATCCAGAGTTTCTGGATCAAGAGTGCCAAAACCTTCATCAACAAACAGGGTTTCCAAATGGATTCCCCCGGCCCGGGACTGGACCACGTCAGCCAAGCCCAGGGCTAGCGACAATGAGGCCAGAAAAGTTTCCCCACCGGAGAGGGTCTGCACCGGGCGGGCTTCGCCGGTGTAACTGTCCACAACTTCCAGATCGAGTCCGACCCCTTTGCGTTTGTCGCCCCGGTCCTCCCTGCGCCTCAGTCGATAACGACCGCGGGTCATTTCTTTAAGTCTCAGGTTGGCATACAAACTGACTTCGTCCAGCAGAAAACCCAATACATAACGTTCGAAGCTTACTCCAGTCAGTCGACCGGAGGTGATTTCATGCAACCCGGCATACAGCCCGTGTTGCTCTTCTGCAATCAACCGCTCTTGTTCCAGCGTCTCCAGCCGGCCAATCAGCTGACAGGCCTGCGTCAGTCGGTCCTGTATCCGGCCTTGTTCCACCCGCAGTTCTTGTTCGTGAGCATTGGTTTCTGAATAGGCTTTTTCCCGGGCCACAATATCGGGAATCCCCCTGACCTGACCTGCTGCCTGCTCGGCTCTGACAAGTCTTTCCTTAGTTGCTGCCAGCCTGGATTCGTAGCTGCGGATTGTCTGATCCAGCAATTTTCGCTGGTCCGGCGTTCGGACCGCGGACTGAAAGTCTGCTTCGTCATTTAGTTCCACTGCCGCAAACTGCAGCCGTTTTTGTTCGTAAGCCTTATCCATCAATTCGCGGGCCCGCTTTAGCGACTCCAGCCGCTCTTCGTGCTGAGTCATGGCCTGGGCACAAAGCTTTCCGCTGTCTTCCAGCTTTTGCCGCGCCGACTGCAACAGCGAACGCAGGCCGCTGAGCCGAGCTGTCACTGCCGCCAGCGCTTGCTGGAGCGCCGCCGCCTCACGATACTGCTCAGGCACAATGCTCCGGCGCTCCAGCACCACGGCTTCGGCAGAATTGGCCTGCGCTTCGCGCTCGCTTCGGCTTTTCTCTTGCTGTTCGTGCAATTGGCGGACGTCTTCCATCTGCACTCGCAGGTGATCCAGCCGCACTCGCAGCGCTGCCGTTTCAACCCGGGCTTTCGCAGATTCCTGGCAGTCTTGGGTCACAACCGCCAGCTTCGTCTCCAGCTCATCCATACCAGTCCTGCCCGAAGCTCCCAGCTCCTCTTCAAGCAACTTGAGAGCGTTCAGCACCCGGTCCCGGTCAACCTGGGCATCGTATTCGACTTTCCGGGCGGCTTCAAATCGCCGGGCCGCTTGCTCAACAGACTGCCGCTGCATTCGCAGCCTGACCGGATCTGGTGTGTCAGTTGTGGCCACAGCTTTTGCCGGGTGTCGCGTCGACCCGCAAACGGGGCAGGGTTGTCCCGGTTCCAACTCATTCGCCAGCAACGCCGCCTGCTCTTTCTCCCATAGCTCCTGTAGCTCAGACAAGCAACCACGTTCCTGTTCATGTTTTTGTTGAGCCCCGGTCGAAGTCGCCGCTGCCAGGGCCAGTCGTTTAGAGGCTTCGGCCAGCTCGACCTGCGTCCGGTCCAGTTTTTTTCGCCTGTCACATGCGTCCTGACATTGCTTGAACGCCGCCTCCCTGCTGCCCAGTTCGGCCGCCAGGCGAGTGGCAACCATCTCCCTTGCCAGCAATTCTTCCCTTGACTGCGCCAACTTTTTCAGCTCCGTGCTGGCTTGAGCGACGACCAGGCTGGCCTTTTCCGCATCTTTCCTCAACTTATCAGCTTCGGTAACGGCCTGGGACAATAGAATACTGCGTTTCGCCAGCTCCTCCAACCCGGATTTCTCCTGAAGCAGCCGATCAATTTCTGGCTCCTGTACGCTCAGTTCAGCCCATTTATTTTGGGCTACCTGCTGGTTGACTTTTGCTGTTGCCCAACCGGTCTCGGCCTCCTGATGGCGGCGGAAGGCTGTTGCATATTCTTGTTGTCGGGTTTGCGCAAGGGTGAAGTATTCACTGACGGCTGCCGCCTGTAAAGCCCGTTGAAGTTCACTACGGTTGGCGCCAATAGTCACCTGTTCGGACAATACTGCCTCGGCCGCTTCCCTGGCCTGTCTTTGCTCCTCCAGCGTCCGTTGATCCTGACGGGCCGCATACAGCAGTCTGCGGCTGGTCTCGGTCATTTCCGCTGCATTTGCAATCTGTTCTTGAATTACCGCCCCACTAACCTGATCGGCTTCAGTCCGATCCCGCAACTGATCAATCGACTCCACTTCGGCCAATTTCAACAGTTCCTGCGTTTTCACGTCCACTTCGGCGTAGTTTTGAGCCCAGCTTTTCGCGGCGTCTTTCAACCGCTGTTCCACCAGACTGTAGTATTCGGTCTTGAACAGCATCTGCATGATGGTCTGCCGTTCGACCGAATCCGCCAGCAACAACCGGCGGAAATCTCCCTGCGGCAACAGCACCACCTGCCGGAACTGATCGCTTTTAAAGCCCAGAATCCGTTCGATTTCTTCGGTTACCCTGGTCTTTTTTTCCACCATCAGCATCTGCTCCTGCCGATGCTGGTCAATTTTGAACAATTGGGCGCTCTCAGCCACTTCCACCAGCCCGCTACCGCGTTTGCGAGCCACCTGTTGGCGGGGAATCCGTTTGACCCGATAACAATCCTGGCCAACCGAAAAATCAAAGCTGACTTCGGTGATCTCCGTCTCTGTCGCATAGTCGCTGCGCATATTTTCGCCACTGCGAATTTTTCCGCTAGTGTCGCCATAAAGTGCATAGCACATGGCGTCTAAAAGCGTCGTTTTTCCGGACCCGGTCGGTCCGTGAATCAAAAAGAAGCGATAATTGCCCAATTCGGCAAAATCGATTTCCTGACGCCCTGCGTAAGGGCCAAAGGCGGTGATGTCCAGATATAACGGACGCATCTAGCCGATGCCTCCTTCGCTGTCAGTTTCCATCAAAAACCTGGCCATTGTCTCTCGCTGCTGAGACGTCAGGGGCTTCTGGGCTGTCCATTCTGCAAACGACTCAAACAGATCCAGTCCCGACAGCAACCGGTGGTCCGGTCGTTGACCCGGCAAGCACTGAATCGCCTCCTGCTGATAGCGATAATTTATTTCCATGGTTTTCGGATATAGGCTGCGGAGGCGATGTATGGCCTGAATCACCGGAGTCTCGTCCAGCAAGACGATGCTGAGAAAGTCCTCCGGGTTTTGGTCCTGTTGAGGTCCATTCATCAGATCAGCGAACAATCCTTCCATAACCCTTACGTCGCGCCGACTCGGCAACGGCAAAAACTCCTGGCTCAGCTCCCCATCCTGGCCAATTTCGACCAGGTAGGCGCCTTTGTCCTGTTTGGCCTCATCGAACGAATATTTCATCAGTGAGCCGCTATAGCACAGTCGGCCCGCTTCCATCTTTTGCGGCCGATGTAGATGGCCCAGAGCTACGTATTGAAAATCTTCAAATGGAGCGGACGAAACAGCTCCGGTCCCGCCGACGCTGAGCGGTCGCTCTGATTCGGAAGCCTGGCCGCCAGCCAGAAATGCATGCGCCATGGCGACTCTTCTGGCGGAACGGACCGTATCATGATCCACTCCGGCCAATCGATACTGCATGGCCAGCTCCGGGTTTATGGCCCCACTCTGTTCCATTTCCAGACGAACCGAGGCCGTTTCGGCGTAAGGAACCATCACAAAATCGACCGGACCCCACGGGTCGGTCAACACAACTTTTTCCGGCCTCACTGCCGAACATACATGCAATCCTTTATGACCCAAAATTCTTTGACCAAAAGCCAGTCGGGCGCCACTGTCATGATTGCCGGCGATCATCAACACGGGAATGCGGCAGTCCAGCACCAGCCGGGACAGAACTTCGTCAAGCAGGCCCACAGCCTCGGCCGGAGGGACGTTGCGGTCGTAGACGTCGCCTGATATGAGAATGGCATCTGGTCGCAAGTCCCTTGCCATAACAACAAATTCCTGCAACAGGACCGCCTGCTCTCCGGTTAATGATTCACCGAAAAACAGGCGTCCCAGATGCCAGTCCGAACTATGGATGAATCGCATGTCGCAACCTCACTCTGCCGGTTTTTCGTCGGACTCGGTCGCTTTTTTCAGATCACGGACATTTTGCCAGGCTTCACGGGCCATGTCGAGAATCCGTTTTTCGTTTTTCGCCTGGGGGTTGCTCACTACCCGTGATAAATAAGTCAACGCCTCATCGTATTTACCATTTCGCCGCAATAATTCACCAATCAAATAGGTCAGCGTCACTTCGGTCAAATTCCCGATCGGCGTTTGTTCTTTCATGAAAGCCGTTTTGTAATCCGCCAACGCCCGGCTGATCAGTTCCTGTTCTTCAGTCTCCATTTCTTTTTCCCGGTATAGCCAGGCCAGGCGAAGTTCAAGACTCGCAATGTGGCTTGATGGTAATGAGATGAGATTAGCGTAATAAATCGCCAGCTTATGCGATGTGACAGCCTGGTCCCAAGTGCGCGGTCCGCTGAAATCCAGATTCACCTGTTTGCCGGACAAGAACTGCTTCAATTTGTTGCGTCCACTTTCCAACAAGGTAAAAAACCTCTCTTCATGAGCGGCATAACCACAGTTGGAGCATACCCAAATCGCATAATAATAGGGATTCAGCTCTTGAAAATGAGTGCAAAAATCCGTGTCGGTCTTGACCGTAATGGCCTGACCGCGTGTTTTCGTGGCCTTAAACTTTTTTTCGCAAATCGGGCATGTTTTTTCAACCTGATACAATGGATCAGCCATCTAGACCCCTCCCCTCCGGCAACCTTAACCACGTCCTGATTTTTGTGTCAGCGCTCTAATTTGCCTTGCAAGTTCCGTTGTCAGTTCGCCGCCGGTCAAACGCCAGGACCAGTTCCCGGCCGCAGTTGACGGCATATTCATTCGTGATGTTGTATCCAACGCCAGCCAATCCTGAACGGGAACCACCGTCAGTCTTGCCTCGCTTTGCAGCAGACGGCCAATCAACTGACGGACCAATTTAACTTTCGAAACAGTGGGTTTTGCGCCGGCATAAAGAACTGCCCCACTGAACAGTGCTGGCTCGCTGTCACGGACAAACTTCAGCCAGCCCAGCAAGGTATCGTTATCATGCGTTCCCGTATAATAGAACGAATTGGGATTTGGCTCCGGCAAATGGAACGTTTCGTCTTCCGGCCAGATTTCAAATTGCAGAATGACCATGCCGGGAAGAAAAAACGAGTCCTTCAACTTCACCACTTCTGGCGTAATAACCCCAAGATCTTCGGCGATGATCGGCATCGGCCCCAGCTGTCGCCGGAGAGAATTGAAAAAATGCTCGGCCGGACCTTTCACCCATTTGCCACGAACTGCATTTTTAGCCCGGGCCGGAATTTCCCAGAACGCTTCAAAGCCACGAAAATGATCGATCCGGATCACATCGACAGCCCTGAACAGCCACTGCAACCGGCGAACCCACCAGGCGTAATCTTCATCCGCATGTCGCTGCCAATTATAGTGAGGATTTCCCCACAGCTGTCCGGTACTGCTGAAATAATCGGGCGGAACACCCGCCAAAGTTTTGGGACGTCCGTGCGAATCAAGGGAAAATAACCGGGGATGAGCCCAAACGTCGGCGCTGTCATGGGAAACGAAGATCGGCAGATCCCCGACGATCCTTATTTTTTTTGTTTTTGCATGCTGATGCAATTGATCCCACTGCTGATAAAACTGATATTGGACAAATCGGTGAAATTCAACTTCGGCTGCCAATTCTTGCCGATAATGCCTAAGCGCCGAGGGCTTTCGCCGAGCTGCCTCGGGTTCCCATTCGGTCCAGGCCACTCCACCATGAAATTTTTTCAGCGCCATAAACAAGGCGTAGTCTTCCAGCCAATCGGCGGCATCGGCACAAAACTTGCGGTATGCTTCCGGCGCCTCCTGTTGTCTGAAACGTTCAAACGCAAGCTGCAGCAGTTTGTTCTTCAGTTCGGTTACGGTTCCATATTCTACCCGGCCTTCAGATAGTCCTGCCGGAAGGTCCGAATTTACCAACAATCCCTGGCGGACTAATTCCGCAGGCGAAATCAGCAGGGAATTGCCGGCAAAAGCTGAGGCGCTCTGGTAGGGCGAACCCGTCGAATCGACCGGCGTCAGAGGCAGTATTTGCCACACCTGCTGTTTCGACTCTGACAGCCAGTCGACAAAGGCATGCGCCGAGGGGCCGATATCGCCGATCCCATAGGGGCCTGGCAGAGATGTCGGGTGCAGAAGGATTCCTGCCTGGCGTTCAGCAAACAGCTCATGGACACCAGCTTTCAACACCAGCGCCGACAAAGCGGGTATATTGAGTTTCAGTACTCCGTTGCCGTCGGGAATATGGAGCGTCTCGGATCCGGGAAACACTTCCTGCATCGGCCCACCGCAAACCGAAGAAATATTTACCGAACAGTCCACAGACTCATCCCGGCGGTTGACCAACACCAGCATGGCCGTATCCGACATCAATCTGCCCAGGCCATCTTTCCCATCAACGGTACAACGCCCAAAGGCAAAAATATCAGGACCGGCGCTCAAGGGGCGCCAGTGTCCGGTCCGCAACACCGGTTCGCTTTGGCGCAACTGACCCAGCCGCCGGTACCAATCAACCAGTTCGGCCTGCTCGCCGCCCCAGGGAAATGTACGGCGGTTCTGTGGGTCGGAATAGCCTTCGATTCCGGCTTCGTCGCCGTAATAGACGCAGGGAACTCCCGGTGAGGCAAACTGAATCAGCGTGGCCAGTTTCAGCCGGGCCACCGCTTTGATTCTTGCCGTCGGCGGCAGTGTGTATCGGGCCTGCTCCAATTTGGTCAGGGCAGATTCTGGCGGCGCTTCGCCTAGAAGGGTCAGCGCCCGGGGCACGTCATGGCTGCCCAAGACGTTCATCGTAGAATAAAAATATGGTGCCGGATAATTTTCACTCAAGCTGGCCAACTGACGACCGGCTGAACCGGCATCCCTGACGCCAAGTAAAAAGTCCAGTATCGCCGTGCGAAAAGGATAATTGATCACCGAATCCAGTTCATGACCCCACAAATACTGCCGCAGTTTTCCGTAACTCTCCTTGCGGGATGCATCTTCCCACACTTCGCCAATCAACACTGCATCCGGATCGGTTGCTTTCAGTTCCCGATAAAGTTCCTGCACGAACTCACCAGGCAACTCATCGACAACATCCAGTCGCCAACCATTTACGCCCCGCTTCAGCCAATGTTTGATCACGCTGTCGTTCCCGTTAATAATAAACTGACGATAGGAGGGTTCCATTTCATTCACGTTCGGCATCGTGGTGACGCCCCACCAACAGTCATATTTGTCGGGGTACTCGCTAAACCGATACCAAGGATAATAAGGCGATTCCTGCGAACGAATCGCCGACTGGAAATAAGCACTGTCAATCCCGTTGTGGCTGAACACGCCATCAAAAATCAGCCGGATTCCCTTGGCTTTCGCTGCGACCTGCAGCTTTTCGAAGCCTGGGTTGCCACCATACTGTGCATCGACTTTTAGATAATCTCCGGTATCATATTTATGGTTTGACACCGATTCGAAAATCGGATTCAGGTAAATCATGGTCACGCCAAGACTACTCAGGTAGTCAAGCTTTTCTATGATTCCATCCAAAGTGCCGCCGAAGAAATCATAACTGGCAATATCGCCAGTGTGGGGATCTTTGGCGTAGAAAGGCCAATCCTGCCAATGGGGATGGTAAACGCCACCGACCGGCAATTGAGGCGCCGCCGGTTGATCGCCGCGATAAAAGCGGTCGGGAAATATCTGGTACATAATCCCTTGAGTATACCAGTCAGGAACTTGGGTCGCCGGGTCAAAGACTGTAATTTGCCAGTCTGTGGGAATTTCGAAGTATTCGAGCCCTTGTCCGCCCAAGCCGTCGACAGGAGCGCCATAGCGAATCGTTTGCTCTCCGCGACGGAAAACGAAATGATACCATAACAGCCCGGGTTCCTGCGGCGCCGTCAGGAAAAAGTGATAACGGCATCCCCCTCCTTCCTCCTGAACGATTGTTTGCGCGGCCACCACTTGTTCGCCAGTCACCGTCGACCAGGTGCGTAGACAAATTGAATCCGGCAACGAGTCACCTCGCGCCGCAAGAGAAATCTGAACCGCCGTTCCGCAGGGTACGGCCCCAAACGGACGGCGGAACTTTAAATCACGGGAATCATGAATAAAAGCAGAATGCATGTGAACCCTCCGATTCAATATTTTCGAGGATGGGCAGACTGATCTAAGATTTCTTCAAATTTACGGATTTTTAGGCACCCCTGATCGGAGTCACAAATGATATGATGTTCTTCATCCACGTGAAGAAACAAGTATTTGCTGACCTGCGCCATCAGAACGTCTTCTTCGTTCACGTCAAACAGCTCGGCCATTTCGCGGATACTCACGATCGCCGGCTTTTTTCGGCGGTTCAGATGGGCATAGGTCCGGTAGTTATATTCACCCCAGCCCAAAAAAATCATTGCCGTAATCAGTGCGACCAAGACAAGCCTCAGCAGGATGTCGACCGTTGCCTCCATATGTCGCCAAGAAAACACGGTGTCAATAACGTAAACCCCGGCAAAATACCAGACCAATAACGTGATCATCAGGAAGAAATAAATTATCAGGCCAGTTCCAACTACAATCAAGCTTTTTTCAGTTAGCTTCCGCTGCGGTTTGGACCGTTTCGGGTCGTCAATAATCTGCTGCGACATTTTTAGTCTCCCGCCGCTTCCTGCTCTACAGCCTTCAGTCCCCGATCAGGACTTTTCCAGACCGCACGCTCGCCTTTTTTCTTCAACATGGCTTTCGGCGTGGCATATACCGTGGCCATCGCGCTGAAAATCCAGTAGAATAGAGGATACCATATCACCCATATGTAATAACGGGGCAACGTTTTGTCATATTTACTGTCCAGCGATAGACTGACTGCAAACTGCAACAGGCATACAATGGCTGCCACTGATCCGTTCCACTGAGGAAAAGGACTAGCCATCAGTTCGGCCGGCAAGTCAATACCTAGCAGTTTAGCCACCAACCAAGCACCAGTAAGTCCCACAAAAGTGAACGCCCAGACAACGCTCAGGCCATAGTCCAGATATAGAGGCCAGAGCCGACGGGTCCGCCAATCTGTCAAAATTTGAGCGTGTCGCCGCAACACCTCTATGCCACCTTGGGCCCAGCGGACCCGCTGCCGCCAGAAGCCTCCAATAGTCTCCGGCACCAGAATCCAGCCCACCGCGTTCAGTTCATAATGAATCGCCCAGAAACGGCGCTCGATTTTCCAGGACACATTGATGTCTTCAGTCACCATGTCGGTGTCCCACAAGCCGGCATCAACCAGCGCGCGTCGCCGGAACGCAGCAATCACGCCGGAAATCGTCATCACTTTTCCCAAGAGCCGTTGGGTTCTTTTGATCAGGCCGATCACACTGGCATATTCGGCTGTCTGAATTTTAGCCAGCAAAGATGTCCGGTTTTTGACGCGGGGATTTCCAGTTACGGCACCCACCCGCGGGTTCAGGACAAAATGGGTCACCATCCAGCTTACGGCCTGTGGTTCCAAAATACAGTCCGCATCGATGCAGACGATAATGTCGCCTCGGGACATAAAGAAAGCATAGTTCAGGGCATACGCCTTGCCCATGTTTTCATGCAATGACAGATAGCGAACCTGTTCATGCTTCACAGCAAGGTCCTGGATCACCTCGAGTGTCCGGTCGGTACTGGCGTCGTTAATCACAATTACTTCCAGATTGGGATACGTCTGCGAAAGCACCCCCTCAACCGTTTCGCGGATGCTTTCCTCCTCATTACGGCCCGGAATCAGCACCGAGACCAGCGGGTTTTCGGTCAACTCCGGCTCCGGCGTTTCACCCCGCTCGTAGCGCCAATAGAAAATTAATGCTCCCACCATCCAGACGACGCTCATAATAATCGGGTACAGGAAAACAAAATTGGCGCCAACCAACCACACCAGCAAAAACACCGGCGGATAAAACAGCAGGAATTCCTTGATTAAGTCAAGCATCGACAGCCTCTTTCCCCTCTGTTCCTAGTTCTTGAGAGGTACCCGATTAAAATGGCGAATAATCACGTCGCTCCGAAAACACGTTTTCTGGATAATAGCCGATATGCAAAACGCCCCGTGCCTGAAGTGCACGAACTTGTGAGCTCAATTCTGCCCGCGGCACCCATTTTTGCTTTTCCCAGTCATAATTCTGTAGTTTAAAAATCACTCTCGCGGCATTTCTATTGTCCTGCAATGCGGCGCCCGTTAGTTCCTGCAGCCAGGCAACCGCCCGATCCCCTTGCTTTTCCATGTAAGGATACGCCATGATGACGGTATAATCATATATTTTTAAAAACGCCTGATAGTCTTGCGCATACCACTCAAATGATCTAGGGTTAAGAACAGCTTCAGCATAGATATTTCTGGCTGATGGACAGTTTGCCCGATACTTTCGTACCGTAGCCATAAGATCACTCGTCAGTTCATTCATTGTTTCCGACTTCAATTTCGTCCATTTCGAACCAATTTCCGGATCTTTAATCGCTTCAACCGTAAGCGGAATACCAAACCGCTCGCGGAATGCTCGGGCAGCAGTCGGAGAAAAATCCTCATAATCCGTCATAAATAAGTCATCTTGAAATAGGATACCAGAAATGGGCGTATACATCGCCATCTCAGCAAACAGCTTTTTCAAACTATCCCTTACTCGCGGACTAAAAGGAGAAGCTCTATTATACCACCCCTTCCCTTTGGGATCGTAAGCTTGAACGAGATCATCCGGATGTTTTTCCGCCAACGATTGAATAGCCATAGTCGGAATCCATGCAAACACCCTTACATTTGCGTCTGCAAGCCGCTTGACCACATGACTGAAAATGTCGGCTCTAACAGGAACTTGTGAATTATAAAAATACACTTGCCTAATATCGCCGTCGCCCTTCTCATCGGCAAACGCTTGTAGGAATACCGAATTGGCATTGGTTTTTCGAATGCGATCAATCAGCATGGTAATATTTGCTTCAAGTTGGAGCTTGTTCGAATCATAGATCGCGTCAAGATCAATTTGAAGAACACGCAGCTTTTGCTCTTCAAACCCGCCAGCGTTTAAGAATTTGGCAAAATCATTTATCGGCGGGTTACCCCAGATGATGCCTCTTTTCCCGGCGCGAAGACTTCTTTCCCCTGGAAAATTAAAGCCTCCTTCAAGTCCGAACGAGACTTCAAACCCCTCGGATAAAGCAATGTCGACCGTCAATTCATTATATGCTCCATAGGGCCAGACCATTGCTCGGACCTTTTTGCCCAGTTCCTTTTCAAAAACCTCCTGACTTTTTCGCAAGTCAGCTTGCACTCTGCGCTTGTAAAGTTCTTCAGACTCGTAGGAACCATTAGCAAATTCCCGTGTTGTTGCAGCATGATGCACATCACCAAAAGCATTCATAGTCAGTTGATAATGCAATCCATAAGAATGCGACGCAATGTCCACGAGCCCTGATGCGGCTACTTCTCGAGCTTGATCCCAGTTCATAAGGCGATACGATTCAGGCGGAGAGCCCTCCTGCCAAACTCCAACCATCGCAAGTAATGCGGGATAATTATACTCCTTTAGTAAAGGAAAAACCTTTTCGTAAAAAGAGAGATACGCATCGTCGAACGTAATGAAAACGCTCTTTTCCGGAAGTTTCTTCAGCCCTTTGGCAAACTGGATATAATCGTCCAAGCTGATTGCTGTATATCCATTTTTTTTCAGAAAATCAAAATGCCCGCGCAGCAGTTGCGGCGTGACTGTAAAGACGTTGGCTTTTTTCCCTTCTTCAGCATAGGGCCCTACATCATGGTAGCAAAGGATGGCGACCCCCTGTGTATTCAGTGGTTGAGCAGATAGTAACGACACGGGAAATAGAACTGCCAAGGCCAAAAAACAAATACGCAAAAAGTGTCTCATCGCTCTCCCCCTCACCATAAAAGATTGATATTCAAATCACACTGAAATCGTCCAAACCCAATCGAGGGGTTTCCTCTTTCATTCTTTGTAGAAAAACCATACTCACACCCAGCCACCGCAAAAAAAAGCGATGTAAAGAAATGGCCATATTCAAGCCGGGCATAAGGGCTGAAATCCCAAGAATAAGGCTGGGCCCCACCATACTCCAAAAAAACCTTCCATTCCCAGTAACCTCTCTTCACATACGTCCTATCTGTTAGTCCCGTTCCAATGGTGTGCCGCAGCCCCGGACTATAATAATTGGGCGATTCAAATGCAAAACTTTGTCTGCTCAAATATGTTGACCAGGTCAAACGTTTGAGCCGGTCATCACGAATCAAGCGATCCCAGTTTGCACTGATATTATAAGACTTATTCCCGTCTGTAACGCTGCTTTCCGAATAGCCGACGGTATAATAGTCTTTAACTCTCAATTGCGTCCCTCCGGGAGCGGGCGACGCAAATTTTTGCCAGGAATAGCTACCACCATATGTTCGTGCCATAATACGTTGGTTCATCGCTTCTGCTGTTTCAATCGGAGCCATAGTTGAAAAGAAACCAACCGTGGACTTGTCATTTGGGTAAAGAGCAAGGCTGAATTGGTTGCCGTCCATATTAGCCATATTGCTGTAGTTGCTCCAAGCTTTAAAATCATATTTTAAGCCACGAATTCTTATCCCCGGTCCGTAGGACCAATAATCGGCGGTCTCATTGGTTTCGGTGTTGCGCAGGGAAAGTCTCGTTGTCTGACCCAACAAACTGATGTTTCCACCCAAATTCGCTTCAAAAGAATTAACCATCGAAAAATCCGCTTTATTTCGATAGTCACTGTAGAATGCAGTGCGCGAGTTCCAGGAACCTTTCTGTCGCTCTTCGTATTCACGCAACGCTTGTGCAACCACTGGCGACCTAAGTGCTTGCTGGTCAAGCGCATCCAATAGTGTTTTTGCCTGCGCATAATCCCCTGTAGCCGTTGCCGCCCTGGACATACCCGCTACCCCGGTTGCGCCGCCTCCCGACATTCCTCGCAAAATTTGATAATTTTCGAAAGCTGCCCGCGGTAAGCCGGAAAGAGCCAGTCGGTCTGCATACTGACGATGAAACGCCGCATTGTTGGGAATGCGTTTTGTTATGACGCCAAATACTTTTTCAGCACTCCATGTTTTGCCCAATGACACGAAATAAAGGCAATCGTCAAGAACCAGTTCTGCCAACCGCGGATCTTTGGCAATCACCTGATCGTACTTAATCAAAGCATCAGCAACCTTTCCGGTCAAAACGCCTGCCAACGCGCTGCCTAGAAGTGCGAAGTGATCTTTAGGATCTCGCCGCAGAACGATCGCATATACCTGTATTGCCTGAGAATAGTCTCCCGAACGCAGATACGAATCACCCAGCACACGAACTCCGTACACGGGCGGCTTATTCAAGTCCGGCCAAAGCCGCCGTGCTGCATCAATTGCTTTCTCAAAACTCCCGTTTTGCCGTAAGGCAAAAACATAGTCTGCTTGCATCACTATGTCAGCGGTTCCATTCTGAATGTAAGGTTCTAAAGCAACAATTGCACGTGCCGAATCACTGGCACGAATGTATGCCGCCGCAAGCAGACTGTCAATCTTTCTTATTTTATCTGCATCTGCATTTTGTTCCATCAATGCTTTTGCCGTGAGAAAATCGTCAATCGCTCTATGATAATCGCCATGAACAAGCCTCGCATCCCCGCGGCTGAGATACACATCAGGATTATTCGGTTTTTCTATTAGAAGACCCCTGTATATGCTCTCCGACTCCGCCGGGTCGTTCAGACGGATTAAGGCCTGCGCTTCCATCATTCTGAACCGGTGTTCGCCTGTTGCTCCCAGCTCTTTATAAAGAATTCTTGCTTCCGTAAAAACCCCCGTTCGGTAATATGCATTCGCCATCGCTTCCTTCAAGTATAATGGCAGGTCACGACGATTCCTCAATTTTGACTCATATATATCGGTCGCTCCTTTGTCGTCGCCGGACCAGTGCAGGACGATCGCCGAATCGATCCAGACCGGTGCAGCGTTCGGGTAACGGCTGCGCAACTCGGCAAAAATCGATATCGCCTGTTTAAAATCGCCGGCACGGGCCAGTTCGATTCCTTTATCATGCGTAGCCTGCCAGGGTTCTGCGGCCAGCGCAGCCGCTGGAAAGGCCGTAAAAGAAAATGCCACTATCAGCAGCCATGCTACGCAGGACAGGAAGCGGTTCCGTCGGGCCCGCTTCCTGTCCTGGCCTTGATTCATCGGCAAAACATTCCGCATTATACTATTCATCAAATCCGCCTCACTTAATCATGCTGGGAGGGTCGTTTTTTTGCGAAGGATACTGCGGCGGCTGCGACGAATTTCTCCGCCTCCGCAGATGGCGTGAGAACAAGATTAACAACATCAATAAGAACACCAGCCCCGCTACCAACATAATCAGATTACGATTTTTGTCCCAGATCCCTGCCATCATACCCTTCGCCGCCGGTTGTTCCACCCGTACGCTCTTGTCCCTTACATCGAAAGAATACAACCGGGCAGGGGAACGAAAGACCATCACATTACCGTTCATCCTTTCATAATTGCCTGGACGGTTCATAAACCGCAAGACATCTGCCAACATCGCGGCATCTATGTTTGCGCTGAGAACGACCAGCGGGTAATTGCCATTTTGGCCAATCCGACCAACGACAGTGTTCACATTAGCCTGATACTCGAACAGTGTGGTCTGGGTATCTTTGCGATATACCGTAAAGTCGCGACCGAGGGCAATCGGCATTTTGTCCTGAAAAAACGGTGGTACGTTGCCCGTAACCGCCAGGACCACAACATACTGCTCCGGCGCAATCGTCGTCTGAACAGACAACGGCTGAGACACCGGATACGCATAAACACCAGGCGGCAGTTGGCGGTTCATCAACAAAATCGTCTCAGCCACCAGCCGCAATTCTGCATTCCCCAACTTCTCATCCACCAGTAAGGTTCCCGGTCCGGCAAAAAAAAGCCCAATGTTTTGCCAGGCATAATCCCGGTTTTTGTAAAGGCCGGCACCCCACATATAGCTGTTTGGGAATATCTGCGCCGCCTGAACCTTGCCGCGGACCCGGCACACACCCGGTTCCTCGGGATAATTAAACTGAATGTTCAGGTTGTTGCGGGCAAATAGTTCCAAGCCAACGGGCAGCAGAACTTCTCGGCTGAAGATTCCGGTTTGGTCCAACACGGAACTATGAACCAGGTTGTTGTTGAAGAAGACATCCATACGCACCGGCCGGGCTGGTTCAAAGGAAACGGTGTGTGCGCCCTCTAGATGAAACCCCATTCGTTCGGGAATCTTCGACAACAAGGCCGGGTACAGCTGGAAATCAGCCGGAACCAACAAGATTCCTTCCTGGGCGGCAGAATTGCCGAATGATACCGCCTCTGCGGCCTTGCCGGCAGGAGTTTCGACCGGTTGGATCGTGATTCGTTGGCTGGCAGCCGGATTAACAGGAAAGACAGGCAGGTCTGCCAACTGCCTGACCAGCTGCCCGAGGGCCGGCGTATCTGCAGCGGAAATCAACAGAGTGTTGGGATCGGCTAGGGCAATCCCTGTCTGGGTTTTGTTAAAATAAGCAGGAAGCTGATTGCGCAATCCAACCCAAATACGGGGAAGCGGCGGTTTACCAGCCAGTTCGGAAGCCTTTACGATCTGGATGTCCAGGTGGGGATAGACCCGCTTGAGAATGCCATAGGTCCAGGCTGCAGGCATCGTTTCAGGTAAAACAGCACTGTCGGGAACCACCACATACAGTGAGTGTTGAAAACTGCCAAAAAAATCGGCCACGGTCTGCACCGGCATCATGTCGTAGGTCAGTTGCAGGCGGCTATCCTTGTGTACGGTAAAAAACAGGCCGCCGCTGTAATAATCACGGCACAGGTCATCGGTAATGAACATGTTGGATTTTATCTGCAGCCGCAGGTTGCTCTGAAACTCTTTGTCAATCGGCAAATTGAGCGTAAAAGTTCGTCGCTGGCGGATATCCTTCACGCTTCGCGTTTCCACCAGCTTGTCGTTTAAATAAAAGAACATGATGTTTTCGCCGTTTAATTGGGCATTTGGCGTCAGGGTCAATGTAGCCGTCGCTGACTGCAGGCGGGCCAGCCGGGGCACCGGAAACTCCAAAGTCAAGGAAGAATAAGGCGCGCCGACATTGATGTCCGTTTCGTAACCAAGCGATTCCATCCCGATGGTCCGGTTAATTGCCTGGCAGTTACTGGAATTAAACACGATCAGGATTATGGCTACCAGGATTATGCCAAGAATTTTGCCTGATGTTTTCAAATGTTTCAATCTCCCCTGCTCAATTATTCCCAGGCCGACACTCGTTCATTATATCTTCGCTACTCCGTTTCATTCAGATTCCAGATAAATAGTCTGTCCATGCGTACTGGCAAATTATATCATAGAATTTGCAGTTGTCTTTGACATCATTACACAAGGAATGGATTAGCTTTTGAATGCTTGGAATGTTTGTCTGACTGAGCGTCGCCTATTGGGTTGAGTGAATGTGAGACCGTTGCTGATGATTAGTTTGTAATTCGCCGGATCAGTCAAGTGCCGAAGAGCCTCTCTCAATAGGTTTCCATTAGAAGGTAGTGTCAAGATTTTTGCGCACATTTGTGGATGGGCTCCCGCGTTGGGATCAGACAGCTTCGGACACTGTATCGGTTAGATTTTCTTGAAGCAGCTCCATATTCAAGTATCGCTTCGTTCCCCAACTCGTTGTCGTAATATGTCGGAGACGCGCTCCTACCAGCATCAAGGCTGATTTTCCGTCTGGAAAACTCCCGACCACTCGCGTTCTGCGCCGGATTTCTCGCATGATTCGCTCCAATCCATTATTGGTCCGAATCTTGACCCAGTGTTCCCGGGGAAAGTTCATATAGGACAGCGTGTCTTCGATCCCTTTTTCAATTCGACTGGCTGCTTCTGGTAATTTCATCCCTTTGAGTTTTTCAATCACCAATTTTGCTTTCTCTCGTGCGCTCTCTAAATCTTCCTGCGCATGAATAGCCTTGAGCATAGCAGCTACTTCTTTTCCTTTGGACAGCGGTGTTACGGAAAAAACATTACGGTAGAAATGAACGACGCAGCGTTGAAACTTGGCATCCGGGAATACTTCACCGAGGGCTTCGACAAATCCCAGACAACGATCTCCAACACTCAGTTTCATGCCAGTGAGACCACGTTCTTTCAAACCGCGCAAGAAGTTTAACCAGCTTTCCTTATCTTCCCGACCACCTTCGGCGCAACCGATGATTTCCCGGTATCCGTCTTCATCTACCGCTAAAGCGACCAGTATGGCTACATTGTCATACGAGCCTCCCCAACAGCGTTTGAGATAGATGCCGTCAAAGTAGACATAAGGGTAAGTCGATTTGAGCTCGCGATTGCGCCATTCCTCAATGTGACCGTAGACTTTCTTGTTCATCTCGCTGATGGTACCGGCAGAAACTTTACTACCCCAGAGAACTTCGGTAATATCTTCAATCCGGCGAACGGAAACGCCCGCCAGGTACATCTCGATAAGAGCTTCTTCAATACTGCTTTCCCGCCGTTTATAGCGTTCGATAATGGCGGTTTCAAAAGGAAGATGGCGAAGTTTGGGAACGTTCAAGGTCACTTCACCTGCCTTCGTGGTGAGCTTGCGCTGATAATGGCCGGCGCGAGTGTCTTTTCTTCCTTCTGTACGTTCATACTTGCCGGCATTGGTGAGTTGATCCGCCTCGGCGTCCAGCATTTTGTTCAGCGTTTCTTCCACGCTGACCCGGACAAGTTCTCCCAGTTGGTTCTTCAAGGTTTGTTCATTGAGAGTTATAATAGTATCAGTCACGGATGTTCATCTCCTTCGTGTTGTTGTTTTGGCTAGCACCTTCAACATACACGGGAAGACCCATCCGTGACAACTCTTTTTTCAAATGTGCGCAACTTTAGAATACGTTATCCATTAGAATTAACGGAAAACACAATCACTGGAAAACCTTTGTGTTCACCAATTTTACCCACTACAGACTGAACATTGGTCTGAGCAAAAAGCATCCCCACATTGGACCAGGTAAAATGATTGACCTTTTCTTGCCCGGTTCGCCAAAATCCAAATTAAGCGCATAAACCAAACTTGCTTGATAAAATATAAAAATTATAGCCGCAACAAGTCTAACCCATTTGTTGATAATAATTTACACCTCCTTTTCCGCCACAACATTTTTTTCGGCAATCGGAGGTGCGACGATTACTATTAGTATTATTTCAATACCGAACGATCTGGTCAGCAATAACCGAATAAATATTCATTTTGGGGTTCTGCTAAATATGATTCACCCATTTCTGTTTTTCCCTAAATAAATCTATGATTATTATATTAATTTTTATTCCTATTTAACTTTAACTTTCATTCATTAATATTAAGTTTTATTTGTAATGTTTCTATGGAATTGTCCATATTCCTTCTTTGGCTGTAAATAAATATTTATTACGCATTGTCAAGTGACGCCCATTTTCTACCAACCAATAAATGCCGCTTTTTTATTTAAATATCATTTTTTTCGTTTTACAATAATCAAATTAAATTAAATAATTCTCAACATCAGTCAATTTTAATTGATCTGTGTTGAGAATTATTTAATCAATATTCGATCAATATTCTGAGTTAATATTTCGCGATTAAAATATTGCCGGCTTCACCTGCCAAATCCCGACCGCATATTCCCAGATTGTATTATCACTGGAAAATTGACCGGAATGGGCAACGTTCTCAAGGCACATTTTTCTCCACCTTGGCTGGTCTTTATACAGTAGGTCGATTTGTTCCTGGGCCGAAGCGTAGGCTCCGAAATCTTCAAGCAAAAAAAACTCATCATTATAGGTCAGAAAGCTATCATACAATTCGCGAAATTCATCGCGACCGGCAGGCAAACGACCGTCAACAAGTTGGTCCACCACCCGTTTCAATCGTGGATTCGCATCATAGACCGCACGCGCGTTATACCCGCCTCGTTTGTGGAAGTCCATGACTTCATCAGCAGTCAGCCCAAAGGCGACGAAGTTCTCCCCGCCGACCTCGTTGCGGATTTCAATATTGGCGCCATCGTGCGTGCCGATCGTTACGGCCCCATTCATCATAAATTTCATGTTTCCGGTTCCCGACGCTTCCTTTGACGCAGTTGAAATCTGTTCGCTGACATCCGCTGCCGGGACAATAATCTCCGCCAAGGAGACCCGGTAATTTTCCAAAAAAATCACATTTATCTTTTCTTTGAGAATGGGATCAGCATCAACCATTGCCGCAACCGTGTTGATCAACTTGATGGTTCGTTTAGCCTGATAATAAGCCGGCGCTGCTTTACCAGCAAAAAAGAACGTCCGCGGCACGATGTCCAGGCCCGGATTATCGCGTAACCGGTTTGCCATGTCCATAATGTGCATTACATTGAGCACCTGTCGCTTATAATTGTGAATCCGCTTGACATGACAATCAAAAATCGAGTTCGGATCGAGAACCTTCCCGGTTGTCTTGCGTACATATTCAGCTAAACACTCTTTGTTGCAAAGCTTAACCATCGAAAGTTTCTCGCCAACCAGCGGGTCATCGACATAAGCCGACAATTTGTGCAAATCGGTTGCATGATTCATCCAGCTTTGACCGATAGTCTCGGTAATCAAATCCGACAAGTTTGGATTCGCCTTCATCAACCAGCGGCGATGAGTAATGCCATTGGTTTTATTACTGAACTTGCTGGGCCAATACTCATAGAAATTTCGCAAAACTGATTTTTTCAAAATTTCCGTGTGAATCTTGGCAACCCCATTTACACTATGACTTCCAACCACTGCCAAATGAGCCATATGAACGAACCCGTCGGCAATGATCGACATTTCATGAATCCGGTCCCACTCGCCAGGATATCGACTCCACAAATCTCGGCACCAGCGTTCATTGATTTCATTGACAATCATAAACACTCGCGGCATCAGGTCCCGAAACACGTCCACAGGCCATTTTTCAAATGCTTCGGGCATTACAGTGTGGTTGGTGTAGGAAACGGCATTGGTAGTAACCTGCCAGGCTTCATCCCAGCTCATACCCTCTTCGTCAAGCAAAATCCGCATCAACTCGGGCACCACCACCACCGGATGAGTATCATTGATATGAATCGCATTTTTCTCGTGAAATTCACTTAACGATCCGTTTTTTTTCTTGAACCTCCTGACAATGCTCTGCAGTCCGGCCGATACCATAAAATACTGTTGCTTAAGTCGCAGCACACGCCCTTCATAGCGGGAATCATCCGGGTAAAGAATTTCCGAAATCGACTCAACCGACCGTCGATATTCCATCGCCTTGATGTAGTCACTGTCGGAAACCGGGCCGTCTTCCTCCGAAGGCATGATTTCGGCGCTCCACAGTCGTAGGGTGTTTACGGTGTTATTGCGAAAGCCAGCAACAGGCATGTCATATGGAACGGCCAGTATCGCTTCATATCCTTCGTGGTGATACCGTCGACCGCTTTCTGTCGCTTCTTCCCGGATATGTCCACCGAATTTGACGCTTACTGCTTTGTCCGGTTTGCGAAATTCCCATACGTTTCCATCCTTGAGCCAAGGATCAGGCAGTTCAGCTTGATAGCCGTCAACAATTTTTTGCTTAAACATTCCATACCGATAGCGAATACCGCAGCCGTGGCCCGGCAAATGCAAAGAAGCCATCGAATCAAGAAAACAGGATGCCAGGCGGCCCAATCCACCGCTGCCCAGCCCGGCTTCCGGTTCCTGCTCCGTCAGCTCCTCCAGGTTGATCCCCAATTCACCCAGTCCCTCGCTACATATTTCCATAATTTCCAGGTTTAGCAAATTGGTCAGCAAGATCCGCCCCTGAAGATATTCAATCGAAAAATAGTAAACCTGTTTAACGCCACGGTCAAGATATTGCTTATTGGTCCTGGCCCATTTTTGCGCAATCAGATCCCTGACCAACCCGGCCAGCGCTTCATAGCGTTCCCGGTTAGAACCTTCATCGACGCCTTTTCCGTGAAGACTTTGGAATTTTTGCAGGTAGTCACTAATAAAAGCTGCCTTATTCTGAAACATAGAAATCCTCCTTCACAACCCGTTCATATAATGCGACGTACTCTTTAGCGGAATTTTTCCAGGAATGATCTTCTTTCATTGCACTTTTCATCAATATATTCCAACGTTTTTTGTCTTTAAACACGGAGCAGGCCAACCGAACAACATGAAGCATGTCGTGCGCGTTGTAATTGGCGAAAGAAAACCCTGTTCCTGCATGGTTTTCCAGATTTAAGGCCTCGACGGTGTCCTGAAGGCCGCCGATTTCTCGAACCAATGGGATACAGCCATATCGCATTGCGATCATCTGGCTGATTCCGCAAGGTTCTTTCTGTGAAGGCATCAACAAAATATCAGAGGCTGCATAAATTTGACGGGCCAGGCTATCATCATAGCCAATCTGGACCATAATTTTACCGGGATAGCGCCGGGCTGCGTCACGGAAATAGTCTTCCTGTTGCGGCTCTCCCGCACCCAAGACAACCAACTGAGCGCCTTCAGCCATCATTTCATCCAGAATCCGGTGAACCAACTCAAAACCTTTGGCCTTGACCAATCGGGACACGATTCCAAACAACGGCAGGTCCGCCCGTTGCTCCAGACCGAACGCTTGCTGCAGGCGCAACTTGTTCTCTTGCTTGCCTTTGAAACTACTTGTAGAGTAATTGGCGAATAAGGCCTCGTCAGTTTTGGGGTTGTACATCTCCGGATCAATTCCATTTACAATTCCCACCAGTCGATCACTCCGACGGGTCAGAATACCATTCAGTTTTTCTCCCCAATATGCGGTTTGAATTTCCCTGGCATAACTGGGACTGACAGTGCTGATAAAATCAGCGTACTCCAACCCACCCTTGAGATAGTTCACCATGCCGTAAAACTCTGAGGCCGCCGCAGCCTTACGGTCGTACTCAAGGTGGAATAGGTCTGCCAGCACGCTACTGGGAAAAACGCCCTGATATTCTAAGTTATGAATGGTGCAGAGCGTCTTGATTTTCGCGCAACAGGGCGTTTGGGCGTAAAGCGACCGCAGCAGAATCGGAATCATCCCAACGTGCCAGTCATGGCAATGGATAATATCCGGCGTCCATTTCAAACGCGGTATAACATCCAGAACAGCCTTACTGAAAAAACCGAAGCGTTCAGCTTCATCATAAAAACCATACAACCCTTTTCGACGGAAATAATATTCATTATCGATAAAATAAACAGTCACCCCGTCGTGCTTCATTTCGAACAAGCCGCAGTGCTGGCGGCGCCATCCGAGTTGGACCGTCTCGACCGTAACCAATTTCATTTCGGTGCGAAATTTTTCCGGAATCTCGCCATATAATGGGACTATAACCCTTGCATCGATTTTCAACTTCTTCAATGCCTTCGGCAAGGTGCCGACGATGTCGGCCAACCCGCCAGTTTTGGCAAACGGAACCGCCTCTGAAGCAGCAAACAAAACTTTCATAATTACAACATAGCTCCTTTAATTACAATTTGCTGGCAGCTTACGGTTACATTTTTTTGAAGCAGACAAACCCCAGCGGCGGAACTCCAACGTCAAGGGAGCATGGCCAGCTACCCCATCCTTGTTTATCTGCAAGAAGTGGATTCTCGTGCAAATTCCCGTTACCACCGTAACGACTGTTATCGCTGGAAAAAACCTCGCGATATTCGCCGCTTTCCGGCACGCCAATCCGATAACCCTCACGACCAATCGGCGTAAAATTACAAACCACGATCATAAAGTCAGCAGAATTTTTCGCATAGCGAATAAAACTAACAACGCTTGCATCACGGTCATCGGCATTAATCCAACGGAAACCGGACCGGTGATGATCATGCTCCCATAGGCAGGGCTCCGACAAATAAAAATGATTCAGATCTTTATTAAATTGATGCAGCTTCTGATGCAAATCATAGCCCAGCAGATGCCAGTCCAGACTTTGATTTTCGTTCCATTCAATGAACTGGCCGAATTCTCCGCCCATAAACAGCAGTTTTTTGCCTGGGTGGGTCATTGTGAAGCCGAGAAACCCTCGTAGTCCAGCGAATTTCTGCCAATAATCACCCGGCATTTTATCCAACAGCGACCGTTTTCCGTGCACCACTTCATCATGAGACAACGGCAAAATAAAGTTCTCCGAATACATGTACATCATCGCGAACGTAATCAGATTATGCGAACCTTTGCGAAACAACGGATCGACTTTAATATAGCGGAGCATATCGTTCATCCAGCCCATGTTCCATTTGTAGTTGAATCCCAGTCCGCCCATGGTTACCGGTCGGGTCACTCCGGTCCATGTTGTGGACTCCTCGGCAATCATCAAGGCTGCCGGACAGTGGGCGAAAATCACCGAATTGAGTTGTTGAAGAAACGAAACCGCTTCCAAACATTCCCTTCCGCCCAATCGGTTCGGCCGCCATTGACCCGGTTGGCGGGCAAAATCAAGATACAGCAGATTGGCCACGGCATCAACCCGCAAGCCGTCAATGTGATAAACCGAAAACCAGAATAAGGCGTTAGAGATTAGAAAACTTCGAACTTCGGCTCGGCCCAAATCAAAATTCAACGTGCCCCATTCCACATTTTCAGCTTGAAGACTATCCTGCGGTTCGTATAACGATTCCCCATCAAAGCGCCCCAGACCATGATCATCCTTGCAAAAATGCCCCGGCACCCAGTCCAGAATAATCCCCAGGCCTCGTTCATGGGCCCGGTTGACAAAATACATGAAATCTTCCGGCGTTCCATAACGGCTGGTCACTGCAAAGTACCCTGTCTGCTGATAACCCCAGGATCCATCTAGCGGATGCTCTGCCACCGGCATCAACTCCAGATGGGTATAGCCCATTTCGACCGCATAGTCGATCAATTCATGGGCCAACTCCCGATAGTTTTGGAACGAACCGTCTTCCCGGCGACGCCAGGAACCGAGATGAACTTCATAAATATTCAGAGGTCGATCGTAGATTGGTCTTTTCAGTTGTTGGTCACGCCAATGTTCGTCCGACCAGGCAAAACTCTTTAAATCAACCACTCTGGAAGCGGTATTCGGCCGCAATTCAGCCGCAAATGCCAACGGATCCGCTTTCACCCGGACTTCGCCCGATTCATGCTGGATTGCGTACTTATAAAGAGACCCTGTGCCGACTCCGTCGACAAACAGGCTCCAAACCCCCGATTCACCGATCCGGTCCATGCGAAACCCATTACCGCACCAATTATTAAAGTCACCCTCCAGCCAGATGTTCTTCGCATTCGGCGCCCAAACGGAAAACCGGGTCCCCCATTTTCCGTCCCGCTCCATTGGATGGGCCCCCAGCATTGCATAGGCCCGGGACTGGGTTCCTTCATGAAAAAGATACAGGTTGGATTCATTGATCGGCTCTGTTCGCATTCTGTTTCCTCCCCTATACAAAGAAAGTCCGACCGAAGCCGGACCTATCTGGTCGCAGAAATAACCACCGGATTTTTACTCAGGTCCT
>Ga0351904_1053_pt1 | contig 22894 bp, 27 predicted proteins | sample BONcelHT113001E3_FD_205826 | JGI IMG/M metagenome (GOLD analysis project Ga0351904, IMG submission 205826) | Enriched cells from coal bed in the Powder River Basin, Montana, United States - BONCAT cells T11 rep1 HSBNCT.T11.300.1.E3 ...
AAACTTCGGCCTATGTGCCGGCCATCGAAGCGACCGCCAAAACCATCGCCTTCGGCGACTTCAGCTACTACTGGCTGGCCGACCGGCAGGGCCGTTCCTTCCAGCGCCTGAACGAACTGTATGCGGCAACCGGGCAGGTGGGGTTCAAGGCCACGCAGCGGGTCGACGGCAAACTGATTCTCGCCGAAGCCATCAAAGTGCTGCAAATGAAAGCGTAGGTGAAAGGGTATGAGTAATGTCAAAAACTATGCCGAACCCGGCGGCGACAAATGGGTGGTTAGCGGTACGCTTGAGATCAGTGCCGGCGGACAGCTTCTGCTGGAAGGAACCCCTCTGGTGCGTTCTCCTCTTACGAGCGCCGCCAATCAAGCGGACAGTACAGCCGCGACCATCGCCGACCTCAAGGCGGATTTCAACGCGCTGCTTGCAAAATTGCAGGCAGCCGGACTGATGGAGAGCGGCGGTGGCTGATTGGCCAGTGAGCCTGGCGGAAATAAAATTGTTTTTGCGCATTGACGGCGAGGAGGAAAATTCCCTTCTCGCCACTTTCCTTGCAGCGGCCCAGGAACATACCGAAAACTACCTAAACGCCAGTCTGCCGGAAGAAGTGCCGACGCCGATCAAACAGGCGCTTTTGCTGTTGGTCAGCCATTTCTACGAACAGCGCTCCGGCGAAGTCATTCCGCCGGTCGTCTACGCTTTGCTTGCCCCGTACCGAAACATCAACTGGTAGGTGAGGATATATGAATCCCGGAGAGTTAAACAGTCGCATCAGCCTTTTGCAAGAAACGAAAGTGCCGGATGACCAGGGCGGCTATATCGTGAACTATGCGCTGCGGGTCATCCTTTGGGCCAAGATCACGACGCTGACGGCAAAAACGCTCGACCAATACGAACAGCTGACGCCGGAACTACTTCACCGCATCGTGATCCGTTACCGGCGGGACGTGGCGGTAACCGACCGAGTGCAGTACGGCGACCGGCTGTTTGAACAAATCGGGCCTCCCGTCAACGAAGGGGAAAAAAACGCGTATCTCAGGTTGGAATGCCGGGAGGTGGTGGCTGATGCGGCCGGTGATTAAAGTGTCGGGCATTGATCGCTGCATTTCCTTCGGCGATCTCATTACGACCCATGTCAGTCAGGCGATTGAAAAAGAAACAGAACTTGGGGCCAAGGAAATCCAAAAGCGGGAACGGGCTCTTGCCCCGGTCAAAAGCGGACTCCTTCGCAAAAGCATTGTGAACCGCAAAGGAAAGTATGGCATCTCCCGCATGGTCAGGGCCAAAGCGCCCCATGCACCGCTGCAGGAATACGGTACCAAACGGGGCGTCAAGGCAAAACGCTTTGCCCAGCGGGCGCGCAGCGAACTGGTGCCGGGCATTCAGGAGAAAATTCGTACTGCGGTGCGAAATGAGGTGGGGCGATGAAGCGTTCTCCGGTTTCCCCTCTGAACAAAGCCCTGTTCGAGAGGCTGAAGGGCGCGCTTACCGTTCCTGTCTACGATTATGTCCCCGCAGGCAAGAAAACGCCGTATGTGGTGATGACCGACACCTCGGCGATGAGTTGGGACACCAAAACCGTCTGCGGCGCGAATGTTATGGCTACACTTAAGGTTCTCAGCGAGTACCAGGGAGACAAAGAAGTGGCGGAGCTGTGCGACGGGGCCATTTCGGCCATCCGGTCGCAGCCGCTGACATTAGAGGGCGGATGGCAAGTGGTCCTGTCCGGCGTGGACAGCCATTCGGTAGAACGCCTGGAAACGCACCGCGAAGCGACGGTGACCTTCAAGTTTACGATTATTGACACCAAGGAGTGATGACAGATGCCTTTAATTCCAAGCGATGGCGTGGATTTTTTACTCAAAGTCAATACCGGAACGGCGGAGACGCCGGTCTGGACAGTGGTCGGCGGTCAGCGGGGCGCAACCCTCAGCCTGACCTCCGAGCAGATCGATGCCTCCAATAAACAGTCGGGAGCCTGGAAAACCAGTGTGCCTGGCATGATGTCCTGGAGCATTGACGCCGATGCGGTAATGCTGACGGATGCCTCCGGACTCAGCATCGATGCGGGCCGGGCCAAGTTGCTTACCGTATTTGCAAACCGTGAACTGGTGCATGTGCGGTATGTCCGAAAAGACGGTTCGAAGTTCCAGGGCTATGCGGCCATTACCGATCTGTCCGAGGAGTCCCCGCATGACGGCGTGGCGACGTATAAGATTACCCTGGCCGGAGCGGGCGCGCCGGAAGAGGTGAACGGCACCAAACAGGTGGAAACGGCTGAAGTGGTCGGGACCATCACAACCGCCGGCAATGCCGTCTTTACGGTGACTGCCGCCGGGCTGACCGGTTCGCCCAAAGCGATCAGCGTGGCAGTGGCACTGGGTGATTCAGCTGCTGTGGTCGCACAAAAAGCCCGTGAAGCGCTGGCAGCGGACAACGCGGTCACCGCGAAGTTCAGCGTGGGCGGCTACGGAACCAGGGTGGAACTCACAGCGTTGACTGCGGTGGCCAACGACAGCACTCTCAATGTTGCCATCGCCAACGGAACCTGCGCCGGGTTGACGGTTTCTCCGACTTCGGAGAACACGACCGGAGGAGTCGCTCCGGCGGCGTAGGCGAAAAGGGATGGGTACGCAGGAATCTGCGTATCCTATCCTCTTTTGCAAGAGGAAACCGATCAATTTCAAAACAATCGAAGGAAGATAGTGTTTGAAAAAGGCTTTTGCTATAATGAACGGTATAGAAAACCTTACGAAGTGGAGAATCGAAAGTGCTTTCGTTTATACTTTCAGGCGCTACCTTGGGGCTGTACGCAGGCTTTTCGCCCGGGCCGCTATTTGCCATGGTGATTTCACAAACCATTCATTATGGATTGAAAGAAGGCTTTAAAGTTGCCGCTGCGCCTCTTATTACCGATGGCGTGATCGTCGCCATGTCTGTGGGCCTGATTTCCATGCTTTCCTCGCTGCAGGGAATGCTAGGGATTATTTCCCTTCTGGGCGGCGCAGTTGTTTGCTACCTGGGATACGAGAACCTGCGCTTTCAGGGGAAAGAAAATAGTGTGGAAAATGCAGAGCCTGGCTCGGTGTTAAAAGCAGCCACCGTCAATGCGTTAAATCCGCATGCCTACCTGTTTTGGTTTGTTATTGGCGGTCCTTTGGTTATGAATGCCTATGCAGTTGATATACTGGCTGCAGTCGCTTTTCTTGGCAGCTTTTATCTTTGCTTTGTGTGCGCCAAAATGACGTTGGCCATCGTGGTAAACCGATCCAGAAGTTTTCTGCAAGGACCTGTGTATGTGGGCGTGATGAAAGCGCTCGGCGTAGTGCTTGTTATATTTGCGATGAAACTCTTTTGGGACGGCATTGTTCCGATACGGGGATTTCAGGGAGTGGTACAGGTCGAGGATCTCATCGAGAGCGAGGGCGGTCGAACTGGCGGCGGTAACTCCGAGCGTGGCGCCGCCGGTGGCGTTGAAGATCCCGGTCGGCTTGCCGGTCCCGTTCCCGACGAAGAAGGCTTCTTCTTCCTTGGCCCCGATGCGGCGGGCAAATTCCTTGGCGATATACTGCTCGAGGTTGAATACGCTGTCGTTTAACAGTTCTTCGGAGACCTTGATCATGGTCGCCAGTTTGTACGCCCCGATGACCACCTGGCCGAACACGTCGTCGGAATCGGGGATGGCGCCTTCTTCATCGACCCAGGACGCGGTGCCCTTGCTGGCGACCACCGGGATCTTCTTGTCGCCGGAGGAGGTGGTGATGACCTTGGCCATGGTGCGGAAGATGTTCTCCGCCTCCAGCGCCTGGATCAGGGTCCGTTCGAATTCATCCGGCACGAGGTAGCCGCCTTCGCTGTCGGTGCCGACTTGCAGCGCGTTCTGCACATCAAAGCTGTTTTTGTTTTTCATCGCCCGCCAGAAAGCCGCTTTGTATTCGCTCGAGGCCCGGCCGACTTTCTCTGGTTCCGGCTGCTGGCTCGGCCGGTGAGTGATGGCCGCCGAAGTGGGCCGGGCCAGTTCCAGATCCATGACGGCCTGGCGCTCCAGGCGTTCGATCTCTTTGCCGAGGTTCACGACATCGGCTTCCATGTTCTCGTAGGTGGCGGTGTCTTCCGCCGACAGCAGGCCGGTTTCGCTTCGCCGGCTGTCCAGGAAGGCTTTCGTGCTGTCCCAGAGTTTGGCGCGCTTTTCGCGCAGGGCTAAGATGTTTTCCATGCGTTGTTCCCCCTCATCTTTTGTTGAGTAGCTGAAGCCGGGTCAGAAGCTCCTGTTGGCTTTTCCCGGTCTGGACATCCGTTTCCGGTTCGGCTTTCGCCTTCGGCATTTTTCGGATCAGGGCGTTGGTGATGGTCAGGCGGTCAAATAAAAAACCCTCTGGCGCTTCCTGAGCTTCAGGTGCGTAGAGGATTTTGTCGGCAAAGCCGAGTTCGACCGCTTTCTTGGCGCTGAACCACGTTTCCGCATCCATCATGGCGGAGATCTTGCTGCGCGGTAGGTGAGTCCGCTGTTCATAGGCGTTGACGAGGCTTTCCTTGACCTCACCGAGCATCTTGATGGCGGTCTGCAGATCCGCCGCTTCGCCGAAGATGGCGGTCGCCGGATTGTGGATCATCATCATGGCGACCGGCGACATCACGATTTCATCTCCCGCCATGGCGATCACCGAGGCGGCGCTGGCGGCGAGGCCGTCGATCTTGACGGTGACTTTCCCTTCGTATTCCTTCAGCAGGGTGTAGATCTGGCTCGCCGCGAACACATCGCCGCCCGGCGAATTGAGCCAGACGGCGATGTCTCCCGCGGAAGAATGCAGTTCGTCTTTGAACTTCTTGGGGGTGATGTCGTCCTCGAACCAGCTGTCCTGGGCGATGTATCCGTCAAAATACAGGGTTCTTCCAGCTTCATTTTTTACCCAATTCCAAAACTTATGTCGTTCGCGACATAAGTTTTGATATGTGCTGAAGTCTGATTTTTCAGCTGCCATAGTAAAACCTCCTTTAATAATGGGTTTGTGAAAAAACATGCTCACATAAATTTGTGCCTTTTCGAGTTACAATACCTTCATAATAAAATTTATGGAGGCCTAAAAATGGTACAAAATGCAGAATTAAAACGGCTCATATCTACCACCTTACAAGATTTGGTTGAGAGAGGTTATAGCGAAGCCACCGTTAAAAATCACAAGGACATCTACAGGGGCTTAGAATTGTTCTGCCAAAGAAACAATTTACTTGTTTATAACAAGGAAATCGGCAGAAGTTTTATCGAGTTGAAAAAGACGCGCACTTCTTTTTTAAAAAGATACACGTCTGCTGTTCGTCGCTTGAACAGCATTATGAATGGTACAGAATGGCAACCGGTTCGTAAAAATAGAGAACCTGTTACCAATTCTTGCTATGATAACGTCGTGGAAGAGTTTGAGTCCTACTTGCGCCAAAGCGACAAAACTGAGGAAACTATACGTAGTATTATAGCCACAACCGCACGGTTTCTGTGCTTTTTGGAAGAAGTACATTGTTTTCGCTTAGAGGATTTGGAGCCACGACATCTTTACTCTGGTTTTTCAAACATCAACAGAACAAACAATAAGCACAAATTCAAAGTGTCCGTTAATACTTTTTTGAGATACGCGCTCATGTATGGCTTAATTCAAAACGACTATAGCCATATTATTCCAAGCGTCCAAAGGCACTATCCTGTACCGTCTGTGTACAGCCCGGAAGAAGTTGAGCGTATGCTTGTTTTGATCGATCGGACAACTGAAGTCGGAAAACGTGATTATGCCATAGCTTTAATCGCAGCGCGGTTGGGGCTTAGAGCATCTGATATTTCTGGCCTCACCACCAAAAATTTCAACGTTTCAAAAGGAACCATAGAAATTGTGCAGCAAAAAACCAAAGTTCCTCTGTCTTTGCCATTGCTTAACGAAGTTAAAGATGCAGTGTTCGATTATATTGATAACGCCAGGCCAAAATCTGACGATAATCGTATATTTTTGAACTTGCGCGGACACGGTCATGTCAATCCAAGCCATGTCGGACGCATTGTTCGTATGGCGCTAAGGAGAGCCGATATAAATTGCAAAAACCGAAAATCCGGTTCTCACGCTTTGCGCGCAAGCCTCGCAACAGCGTTACTTTCTGAAGGCAACGACTATCATACGATTCAGAAGGTGCTTGGTCATCTTGACATTGAGTCGACCAAGATATATGCCAAGGCGGAAGTGGAGCAGCTTCGCACAAACGCGCTTCCCGTTTTAGCTCCTACTGGGACATTTGCATCTTTGTTGCTGGACGGAGGTGTGCAAGCATGAAAACCTATACCTTTTCGAGCGTATTGAAATGCGAGATGTGGGATTTTCTCAATTTGCGGGAAAACAGAGGGCTCAGTTCGTCACACAACCACATAATGCTCCGTCTGGATGAATTTTTGGTAGAGCAAGACGCGACAGAAAAGTCGCTTCCGGCTGCCATAGTGGACGGATTCATTGCCCGATACCGAACTGGACGCGCTTCCAAAACCGTGCAAACGTACGCAACGCTTTGCTCGCAATTTGCCAAATATCTGAATTCTCTTGGGATAACGGCTTTTTTACCCGACAGTACAAAATCTTCTACAAACTATGTTCCGTACATTTTTTCGTATGAAGAGATTAACCGTATATTCCAAGCGGCAGATAGCTTCGAAAAGAACACCCCTATGCGACTGCAAATGCCAATGTTGCTGCGATTGCTTTACGGATGCGGATTGCGATTGGGTGAAGCTCTGCGTTTGCGTCTTGCAAATGTTGATTTTGAAACTGGTGTGCTCTATATTTTAAACGCTAAAGGTAACAAAGACCGCCTTGTGCCAATGGATCAGACGCTTTCAAATCTTTTACAGCAATATTGCAAAGCGGCTTTAGCAAGCAGTGAAGCTTCACAGCTACTGTTCGAGGGGCAGAAAAAAGGGCATCAACGAGACGAAAATTATGCCGAGAAATGCTTTAAGCAAATTTTGGCTAAAATTGGTATTGATGCTCCCGACTCATACAGTAGAAGGGGCGTTTGTTTGCATTGTCTCAGACACACATTTGCAGTTCATTCTTTTCGCGCACAAGACAAGGCTGGAGTGGATAATTACAGAGTGTCCCCCTCGTTATCAGTATATCTTGGACATTGTTTGCTGACCGGCACACAGAAATATCTCCATATGTCAGCAGAAAATTCTGAAGATATATGGGAAATGACAAGCGGCATTGCAAAGTCAATGTTTCCGGGGGTGCCAAAATGAGGAGTAATTTGTTTGCAAAACAACTTGGCGAATATTTCGATACCTATTTGCCGGATGTCAACGGTGCGAGTAAAAATACAATAGCCGCATATGCAGATTCATTTGTCGCTCTATTTCAATTTTGGGCTGAAAAGAAAAACCTCCCGCATCATCTTGTCACCTACAAACACTTTACAGCCGCAATGCTCGATGAATTCCTTTTATGGATGAGGAAAGACCGAAGATACAGCGTTGCCACAATACGTCAAAGAATGACTGCAATCACTTCATTCTTGAAATATGCGTCAAGGCGCGAAATGAGTGCGCTTAACGCTTTTTCAATAACGAGCAGTACGAAAATTCCTAAAGCTGTACAATCTGAATTTCCGCATTTTACGCAAGAAGAAATGGCACTATTGCTGTCGCTGCCGGATCCTAAAAAGTATCTTGGCAACCGTGACTTGGTCTTTCTTTCACTCATGTATGACACGGCAGCACGGGCAGAAGAAATGTGCAAAGCGTCAGTTTGTGACATTAAATTCGGAACACCAACCAAGGTCAAATTACACGGAAAAGGCAACAAAACGCGGGAAGTGCCTGTTTCAGACGAAGCGGCAAATTTACTTCGCTATCACCTTAAAGAACAACATCTGCAAGACAAAGACAGCAGATACTCGCCCCTGTTTTTGAGCCAGAGCAACAAAAGGATGACTACGGCTTGTGTTAGAAGTATTGTGAAAAAGTATGTCGAAATGGCAAAATCGCAGAATACTAATCTATTCGCGGAGGATCGCTATTCACCACATAGTTTCCGACACAGTAAAGCCATTCATATGGTTGAAAGTGGTGTGAATCTCATATATATTCGTAATTTCCTAGGTCATGTCACGGTTAGTTCGACTGAAATTTATGCTCGTGTTGGGCAAGCAGCCGTAACCAAAGCCTTGGTCGATAGAAAAATTCCACGAATAGCTTCACCAGTCCCCAAAGAAGACCGCTCACAGTCTACGCTCCCCGATTTTATCAATAGGGCAAGAAAAATTATGTGAGCAAGTTTATTAACAAATCCAATGTTAAAGGAGGTTTTACTATGGCAGTTGAAAAATCAGACTTCAGCACATATCAAAACTTCCTCACAACGTGCCTCCCTTCCCGAAATGGTGTTACTCAAGTCACTGTTTATCCTCCCCACCTCCGTACTTGCTCGCCCAGGCTCCGGCACTCGCCATATCCACGAAGTTGCCGTTCACGAGGTATTTATTGCCGCCCAGCTCCTCTGGAATCAGATTCATTTCCTCGAGTTTGCGGATTTCGTTGGCCGACATGATTCCGTTTTGCCGCATCGTTTGATAGAACGCCGCTCTCGCGGCCGCGTCCCCGCGCAGCCTTCCGTTGAGGTTGAACTTGACGAAGAAGGTCCGTTTTTCGGCTTCTGAAAACAACGCCCGTTGCATGGACTGTTCGAACCGGGACACCCATGGGATGATCGTATTGTCCACGAAGCTGATGGATTGGTGCTCGATGTTGCTGAAGGTTGCCCGGTCCAGGCTGGCGACCAAATGCGGCGGCACTCTGAAAATCCGGCAGATCTCCTCGATTTGGAATTTGCGGGTTTCGAGGAACTGCGCCTGCTCCGGCGGGATGCCGATACTCTGGAACTTCATGCCTTCTTCCAGCACCGCTACCCGGTGGGCGTTGCCGCTCCCCTGATAGACAGCGTTCCAGCTGTCCCTTACCCGGGCCGGGTCCTTGACCACGCCAGGGTGCTCCAGCACACCCCCTGGGTTGGCCCCGTTGGCGAAAAGTTTAGCGCCGTATTCTTCGGTCGCTATCGCCATGCCGATGGCGTTTTTCGCCATGGCTATCGGCGAGTAGCCGATCAGACCATCGAAGCCAAGCCCCGGAATGTGGAGCACGTCTTGACTGCCAAGGAAATATGTCTGGCCGTCTTTTTCGTACTGGTAGTACAGGATTCCCTGATCTGTCCGATTGACCAGCATCTTGTTTGGAAGTAGCGGATACAAGGCAATGACAGTCCCCCTGCCGCTGCGGATGATCTGGACGTAGGCATTGCCCCATAACAAAAGATGACCCATCAGCGTTTCGCGAAACACAAATGAAGTCATCTCCGGATTGGGCTCGCTATGGAGCAGATAGTACAGGGGGTGGGTTTCCGCCTTCTCCTTGCCGCTTGGACTGGTGCTGTAGGTATGAAGCGGCAAGGAGGCGATGGTTTCAGCCAGGATCCGGACGCAGGCATAGACGGCTGTCGTTTGCAGGGCAGTTCTTTCATTGACCGCTTTGCCGCTGGAGCTGGCGCCAAAGAAAAAATTGATAGCGCTGCCCCAGTAGCTGTTTTCCGGACTGGCCCGCGAAGGAAATAGTCTCGACAGGAAAGGAATTTTCATGGCTCACCTCCTGAAAATTGGCATGAAAAAAGCACCTGCCGTAACAGATGCAAATCCTTATCTTTTTTATTCAATGTGATAAACTATCCGGTTATGATCATGATTCCCCCAATGACGCCGAGCAAAACAGTTACAAAAACAGCAAATTTTTCCTTGTCCATTTTTTCTATGACTCGTTTGCCCGCCATAGTGCCGAGTAACATAAACAGTCCCATGGCCATTGATAACCCAACTTCTGCAATACCTATACCCACATATTTTTGATAAATGATCGTTTTCACAATATGCATTACGGTTGCAGTAACCGCTTCACTGGCAATGTAACCCATGGGAGAAAGGTTCAACACAAGAAACACGGCGGCCCCGATCGGTCCAGCACTTCCTACCAATCCAGAAAGCAACCCTGTTATTCCTCCGCCAACCAGCAGTGTCCCATTGCCGGAATGCAGCTTCAGGATCTTGAAATATTTAAGCAACGCAAATATCAATATGCAAGCGCCGATGAAGCGCATGATCATTTCCTTTGGCAACGATACAAAGGATAATGCGCCAACAACAGAAAGGGGTACAGCTGTTGCGGTAAAAATCATCACAGGTTTCCAGCTTATTTCCTTGAAGCCCGCATAAACCCTAGATAAGTTGCCAATTAACTGAGCAATCGTCAAAATCGGAACCGCTGTCATCGGACCGACACTCCACGATAATGCAGGCAATAGCAATAATGCGCCACCAAAACCAGCTGCGCCTGAAATGAATGCTGCTGCAAAGCTACCAATAAGCAATAAGACTATTTTATCGAGTTCAATCATTTCTCTCTTCTTCACCCACTACAAGAGTCTTTCTCATCCTGCTCTCTATTGATTATATCTCTTTTTAAAGACTTGTTAAATCGTTGCTTATTCCATCAAATAGGCCGGATCTTCTTTACTGAAATGCCGATCGAGTTATTTCATTTCACAGCACCAATATCCCCCGGCCGTCATACACACTTCCCTGACTTTCATTCCGTATCGCCCGATCGAGCGCCATAACGAGAGCCACAGCACCGTCAATTCGCTCGGTGCTTTTTTCTTTGTCCGGCTTGATGTTTCCCGCCGGATCGGTTCTGAGAGAAACAATCTTGTATGTCAGAAAAATTACACAAACAAAATCCCTCGCTTGTCATACACGCTGGCATCATCGCCTTTGTTCCTTATGGAGCGGTCAAGCGCCATAATGGAGGCAACAATTCCGTCTATCCTTTCCACGGACTTCTCCTTGTCCGGCTTGATGTTTCCCGCCGGGTCCTGACGCATGACCACGTTCTGCGCCATCCACTTAAGAACAGGATTTCCGCCGTGATTGATGTTGCCCTCCATCAAAAGCTTATATAGTTCCTTGGACGGAGGAGACATATCCTTGTAGCCCTGGCCGAACGGAACAACGATGAACCCCATCCCTTCAAGGTTCTGCACCATCTGCGTGGCGTTCCACCGGTCGAAGGCGATTTCTTTGATGTGGTATTTTTCGCCCAGTTCTTCGATGAACTTCTCAATGAAGCCATAGTGGAGAACGTTGCCTTCGGTGGTCTGGATATAGCCCTGCAGTTCCCAAACATCATAGAGAACATGGTCGCGGCGGCACCGCAGTTCCAAAGTATCCTTCGGCAGCCAGAAAAACGGAAGCAGGATGTGCTTCTCATCCTCCGTGCGCGGCGGGAACACCAGGACGAACGCGGTGATATCCGTTGTGCTTGAGAGGTCCAGCCCTCCGTAGCACTCTCTGCCATGAAGGGAATCCATGTCGATGGACAGATTGCCCCGATTGTAGATATGCTCCGGTATCCAGCACACTGTCGCCGATGTCCAGATGTTAAGACGAAGCTGTTTGAAAATATTCTCCTCCGCAGGGTTTTCCATCGCGTTCTTGTAGGCCTCGCGAACACGCTGTATCGAGATGGTATGCCCAAGGGACGGATTTGCCTTGTACCAGTTGGCTTCATCATTCCAGTCGTCTTGTTCGGTCAGTCCGTATACGACGGGATAAAATGCGCTGTCATTTTTACGGCCTTCCTTGATGTCCGTCGCTTTGGCGTGGAGTTCATAGCAGATGCTGTTTTTGTCCGTTCCGGCTGTGGTGATGATGAAGAACAGCGGCTGTTCGCGGGCATCACCGGAGCCTTTGGTCAGGACATCGTAGAGTTTGCGATTGGGTTGGCTATGAATTTCGTCAAATACAAGCCCGGAAACATTAAACCCGTGCTTGGTTCCGGTCTCCGCCGAAAGCACCTGATAGAATCCGGCATTGGAATAGTTCACGATACGCTTGTTGGCGGCGGCAATCTTCGAGCGTTTATGCAGCGCCGGGGACATCTGGACCATCTGCTTCGCCACATCGAAAACGATTGAAGCCTGTTGCCTGTCACAAGCGGCTCCATACACTTCCGCCGACGGTTCGTTGTCGGCAAAAAGCATATATAGCGCAATCGCCGCCGCAAGCTCGCTGTTGTGGGTCGGCACCATCGACTTCCCCGCCAAGTAAAGGCTGGATGTGCTGTCAACCTGAATGCATCTCATGGGACACGGGGCGGTTTTTTCAATCGATTTTATATAGTGATAGTGTGAACGGCTACCTGGATTTCGTTCTTTTGCCCTTGCGTTTTTTCTCGCCAACGCCGAAACGTCCTCGTCTTCAAAAGCGGTAAACCTTATGAGATAGCAGGTTTCTCCCGTAGGCGCCCCATACCGGGTGGACGGGCAGGTGCGCAAGCTATTTTTAATCCCCAATGACCAGAGAAGGTTTTGCACGTCTTCTGCCAACGTAGGCAAGATGGTTACATAGATAGACTGTCCCCGTATTTTCCCCACGCAACCATCCGAATCCATCAACCCTTGCAGCAGGCGCTTCCTTTGCAAAAGCGAAGCCCGCAGATATAAAGCCGGGATTCGTTTTTCCCGATATCTTTTTACCAAAACCGATTTTAACTCTTTATAGACCAAAATATCGCTGAAGCCTTCCTGTTCATACCGGTTGCGCAAAGCATATGGGATATTGGCGATAACTGCTTCAACATCCCATCTATTGACTGTGATTTCAGGCTTGGCCGCACTGCCATTGCCAAGCCAGTAGCCAAACAGATACGGGTCGACTGGCAAATCGGCATCAGGCAAAATAAAAGCATCCGCTATCCGGATGCGAAATATGGCCCTGTTATCTTTGTTGCTTGCTTTATTTTGCTTCGCATACATCCGGCCTGTCGTTAGAATTTTTTCCCGTTTCCCGTTATTGGTTACTTCAACCCGCCATAGGTGCTTTTCCCCGGCAATAATCGCAGTACCATCTCTAAAATTCAATCGGTATGCCTGTTCGGTTTCATCGACAGGGCTTATTGCAACAACCTTGCAAGGGTTACCCTTTTCGTCCATGACTTTATCTCCGACCTTCAGTTCTCCCATCGTGGTATAGCCTGAAGGAGTCGGAATCGGCGTAGATAATGCAAGTTGTTTTCCATTTTTCTTCGGTATCTCAACATAGGCGGTAAGAAACTGCCGTTTGCCGTTCTCGCCGACAATGCCGAAGATATCCCGGACAATCTGATCCTGCCAGGGCAGCAGCAGAAACCTCTTTCCCGCCCACTTGCCTTTGGTGTGGCAGAGGTTCTCGATGAAGGCAACCGCCCGGTCGGCCTTTGCCTTGTCATAATGGGACGTCTCAAGCATGAAGGGCGAAGGCGAGTATTGATACTGCATCACTCGCCGCCCCCCAACAGCTTTTCCATCTCATCGGCTGGATTTACAGACCCTTCACCCGCTACAATCCGGCTCCTCGCCGATGGTGTCAGGCCGAACTGTTCACAGAACTTCAGCATGATTTTCAAGTTGGTCTGGGCGATGGATACCTGCGGCACCTGTTGCAGATATCCGTTCGGGGTACGGATCATGGTCCCGTGCTGGGTGATGAATTCCTCGGCTTCCTTCCACCGGGCATACGCCTGACAGTATCCCGCAAAGGCGGCCATGTCCATTTCGGTCAGAAGCCCTGCTTGCTCCAGCATTCTGCCCATTCGCTTCCATTCTTTTTTCGCTTCCTCCTCAAGCCATGAAGGACAGCGTGGGGCTTTTTTATCGGGTCTTGGCTCATTTGGGTTCAGCGGTCGGCCACCCGGGTTGCCTTCCAGTTCCTTAATGGCGGTCGGTTTCGGTTTCCTTCCTCTTTGCGCCATAATCCCCACCTCCTCTCATCAGCCTTCAGTGGCATGAAAAAAGACTTCCGTAGAAGCCCTGCGTCGATTGCACGAGAAACAGCCCATAAGGGCTGCGTCCCAAAAACATTTACCTGTCCGGCATGTTAGTTTTCCCTACCCGATCTTTCTGCACAAATCTTCGCCATAAACCACACTCAGGCTTCCGCCGCTGTCCCAAGCGACCATGATGCTCCCAATGTCATCCACTCCGCGCACCGTTCCGCGCGTACCGACGGGCGGCGCCTGTTCATCGTTCATGCGGACCAGCTCTACCCTTGCGCCGGCGGGGTACTCTTTGCGCAGACGTTCGAGGATTTCTTTCTTAACAAACATGGTCGTCACCTCCCCGCTCCGTCTCTTTTTGGGCAAGCAGCCGGGCTTTATGCTTTGCTTCCTCTTCCGGGGTGCGGAAGGCGGAATTGCCTGAAAGCCGGGCCAGCAAAAACTTTCGGGTGGTTTTGAATTCGTCGCCGTTCATGCCGAGCCGAATCAGCCAGGTTCTCAGGGCGTATTTCTGATTTTCATCTTGCGCGGTCTTGCGTGATGCCGACTTGATGCATTTCGCGAAATTGACCATGAAAACCATCAAAGCACCGAACGCTTCCATCTCTTCAGCCGTCGGCGCCTGTTTCGGCAGTTCAAGAAGCAGAGTCCGCGTTTCAACATACAGTTTCATCCCCGGAGCGCGGCCCTGTTCCAGTTCGTCCCAGACAGCGACGAAGGAGTCCACATCGTCGATTTTGCGACCCTCGATCTCTTCCGCCAGATGTGCGTCCAGCATGGGCCGTTCCAGTTCAAAGGCGGCGGTGATTAAATGCTCCTTGCTGGCCAGCATGTTGACCACATTGCGCAGCATGGCGGCGGTAAACCCATACAGCGGAAAGGCGCAGGCGTGAAGCGCCGCTTCGCTTTCCTCCATCTCTGGACAATCATCCGCCCGCATTCCGTTTTCGCCTTGAAAGTCCTCGCGGGGCTTTTTGCCAAGCCCCAGTTCCTCGCCTTCGGTCATCTGCAGTTCTTCAAAGGCGGTAATTCCGTCATCCAGATTGTCCTTGCCTGTGACCGCGCCGCTTCTGTCGACGCGGTAGCCCGCCACCTCGTAGGCAAATGTCGGTGCTCCGAGGTATTTGGCCTTGACTCCCCATTTTTCTTCCAGCGCCTGCACGATTTCCTTGCGGTTCATTGTGCGCACCCCGCTTCCCGCAGCCACTTCCGGTTGTTTACCAGCTCTTCGATCTCTTCGGTCATGTAGATCAGGCAGTCGTCGTTGTCCTTGTTCACCGGGGCCAGCACCCAGTTTCCGCCCCATTTCCCGGCGATCTGGTAGGTTTGTTTCGAGTAGGTTGCGTAAAATCGGTCGCCTTTTTGAATGTTCATGTGTTGTCCCTCCCTGTGTTTTCGGTAGTCTATATATCACTCTAAACACAGGTAATAGCAAGTGTTTATGCGGCTTTTCAGCGATTTATCTTTTCATCCGGCGGGTTTTCAGGCACGTTTTCGGATCTCTCATACACCATTTTCAGTTGGAGCAGAGAATAAACGATTCGGTCCAGCAGCCGCTCGTCGCATTCGCTGACCGCGATGCCCTTGGCAAGGGCCACGTTGTGTTTGTCCACCAGCGTTTCAGCCACCAAAAACATGGCGGCAAAGGGGTCATCGGCGTAAATGGAGGGATGTAACCGTTCGGCAGTCTGCCGGAAATTCCAGAACAGATCGTCGCTTGCGCCGTATCCTTCATTTTTTCTTGTAAACAGCCTTTCGATCTCCTCGAATTTATCACGGATAAACAGGACAAAATCCTTTCTCCGGGTTGGTTCCAATCGATCACACCTCCCCAGTTTCAGTCAGACTTGCCGTTAACAGCGACCGGGCGACTTCAAGAGCCACATTGACAGTGACCGCATTGCCGGCCTGTTTGTAAAGCTGGGCATCGGAATTGACCCTGGCCGCCTTCTCAAAAAGATCATCACTAAATCCCTGCAGTCTGAAGCATTCTTTCGGTGTCAGTCTGCGTATGCGCACCAGTTTGCCGTTCCACACCGCAACACCGACTGCGCCCGAACAGGAAAGGGCATGCGCAAACCCCTGACCGACCCTGGCACGGCGAGTTTCAGATGAAGGATAGGAAAGGTCCACTGAATCCCCTGGATAGGCTGTCTGATAGCCTTGTTTTGTGGCATTTTTCAGATTGATGCCACACCCGGTACGCTTATAATCCTCATCATCCCCGTCAAGTTCAATCATGACCCCATGTCTGTCCTGACCGGTGAGGGTGAACATCGGCTCATCACAGTCTTTCACCCTGCGCCCATTCTGCCGTTTCTCCAGACGGTCCGGAGTGATAACGGGATACGCTTTGCCAGGACTGTTCTCCGCTTCCCCGCCAACTTCCAGTACGGCGCTGTTCATGGCGGTACGCTTGGTGGAACCAGCCGTATACCTCGCCGTAATGCAGCGGGCTTCCCCGGTGATCCTGGGCGCGCTGGTGGATTGGTCGATAAGGTAAAGGCCCGTCTTTGCGCCAAGACCTCCGGCACCGCTTGCAATGGTTACGGAAACACCGGACGGGTCATATACGCGGTACCCCTGACAGCCGTCTACAATCCGCTTAAGATTTCCACAGCTTTCTGTGCCGATAGGTAGTATTTCTCTTCGACCTCGGCTTCCAAGATGTCCGACAGTGTACACCCTCTCCCGGTTTTGCGGGACTCCGTAATCCTTGGAGTTGAAAATCTGCCACTGGACATCGTACCCTGCTTCGGCCAGTTCACAGATATATTCGAGGAAATCCCACCCGGCGTTGCTTGACAGAAGACCTTTAACATTTTCGAGGACAACCCATTCGGGTTTATCTTCTTCCGCTTTGCCCTTGAGGAGGTCAATGAAGTCAAAAAAGAGTCCGCTTCGGTCACCGTGAAGCCCGCTTCTTCCTCCTGCAATAGAGAGGTTTTGACAAGGACTTCCCGCAGTCCATATATCTGCTTGAGGAATATCATCTGCTCTGAGTTTCGTGATGTCGTCTCCATGCCATTCTCCTTCGGTATCATACATGGCGCGGTAGGACCGCACCGCAAATTTGTCTTTTTCGCAAAATCCGACGCACTTCATTCCGGCCAGTTCAAAACCGCGTCGGAAACCGCCGATGCCGGCGAAGAAATCGATAAAAGTTAGCTGCTTTACATCAGGCAAGGTTATCCGCCCCTTTCAAAACAAAAGGCACGGAACTCTCCATGCCTCAATTTCCTGTCTCTTTCGTTGTATTTGCTTCTGCTTTCCGGATATCAGCGTAGGGAATGCGAACCCCGCCACGCAGTAAAAAAACACCGGATGACTCTCCGGCAGATTCAACAAAGCGGCCCACGATGACATCCGCAAACTTCTCATCCAGTTCAACGCCGTAGCAGATCCGACCCGTCTGCTCACAGGCGATCAGAGTGGAGCCGCTTCCCAGGAACGGATCGAGGACGATGCAGCTTCTCATGCTGGAATTCTGGATCGGGTATGCCATCAGCGCCACCGGTTTCATGGTCGGATGCTCCTTTGATGATCGCGGCCGGTCATATTCCCATACGGTGGTCTGCTTGCGGTCGGAGTACCACTGGTGTTTTCCGCTCCTCTTCCAGCCGAACAAACACGGCTCATGCTGCCACTGGTATGGGGAACGACCGAGAACCAGCGCGTTCTTTTTCCAGATGCAGCATCCGGAAAGACGGAACCCGGCATCGGTGAATGCCCTGCGGAAGTTAAGCCCCTGAGTGTCCGCGTGGAACACATAGATGGAGGCGTCGCTCTCCATGTTCTGCTCCAAATTGACGAACGCCGCGAACAGGAACTTATAGAAATTCGCATCCGGCATATTGTCGTTTTTAATTTTCCCGGCGGTTTCCTCCACGTTTACGTTGTAAGGCGGGTCTGTCACCACTAGATTTGCCTTGCTACCATCCATAAGGACGGTATAGGTTTCCGGCAGCGTGGCATCACCGCATATAAGCCGGTGCCTGCCGAGAAGCCAGATGTCGCCGCTTCTTGAGATTGCGGGTTTCTTCAGCGCCTCGTCCACATCGAAATCATCTTCCGCGATTTCCTTGTTATGGACTTTTGAGAAAAGCTGCTCGATTTCCGGCGCTTCAAAGCCCGTGAAATCGGTATTAAAATTTACCGCCTGCAGATCCACGATCAAATCGGCAAGAAGCTGCTCGTTCCAGACGCCTGTGATCTTATTGAGGGCGATATTGAGAGCCTTGACCTTGTTCTCATCTTCAATTTCAACTACCACGCACTGCACTTCGCTGTATCCCAGGTCTTTCAAAACTGTCAATCTTTGGTGACCGCCGATGACCGTCATGTCGTAATTGACGATGATCGGCTCCACATATCCGAACTCCCAAATGGAGTTTTTGATTTTTTCATATTCCTTGTCTCCCGCCTTCAGTTTCTTGCGGGGGTTGTATTCCGCCGGACGAAGAGCGTCCACCGACAGCGATTGCCATTTCATTTCACTCATGCTCTGCCTCCTCTAATTGGTTAGGGCTTATATATGAGTCCCTGCCTTCTTCTTCCCGCCAGAACCTGTCATGCACATAGCATTCATGCCGGCAGTACCTTCTGTTTCTGTTTCCGTAGACGATAAAGGGTTTGCCGCAATAAACACAGGTCTTTTCATATATGGCTGTTTCCTTTTTCTGCACAGCCTCCGGATGGGCCAACCACCATTCCCGCCTGCATTTCTCTGAGCAAAACTTGCGCTTTCGCCCCATCGCCGGCTGCCGGATGGCTTTCCCGCAGCACAGGCAGGCGTTGCCTTGCTGCATCTGTTCCTCGATGTTCACGGCCACTTCTGGCGCATAACCGTCAAGGCTGTGGTTCTTGCAGTAGTTGCGCACCACATCCCTGGAAAGATTGAGAACCGAAGCAATGGCTTTGTAACCGAATCCTTTGATGCGATATTCCCGCAGCTGTTTTTCTTGAAGATCAGTCATTGCTTCACATCCTTCCGCAGAAATCTGGCATGGAAAAAGGCCGCAAAACCCTGCGTTTGAGCAAGTTTTTTGCAGCCTTATCCGTAACAATCCGGCGAAAGCATCAGCAAACAAAAAGGAGAAGAGTTGCTTATTTCACGGTGCTTTCGCTATATCATATAAACTTTCGCCGCTATTGCGGGGTTTTCCGGGTATCCCCCCTGCCTAATTCTGCGTTTTTTCGCGTGAAGGGGGGCGGCGGTCTGGTCCCATGTGCCTGTAGAGATTTTAATACCCCCTCCCCCCTTGGGGTTGGCGGTTGATTTCGCGTAATAGTTAGTACCTATATTCAGGACACTGATCTTCGAGTCGCGTCTTCCTGTCATGGCACTTTTTGCAAAGCGGCTGCCAGTTGCCCTCGTCCCAAAACAGCATCTTGTCTCCTCTGTGCGGCCTGATGTGATCGGCTACGGTTGCTTGAACCAGTCTTCCTGCCCGTTCACACTGGGCGCAAAGAGGGTGACGCACCAAGAACCGCTTCCTCGCCCTTTGCCAGCGATGGTTGTAGCCTCGTTCAAACGCGCTGCTCCGGTCGCTGGTGTGAAGCGTAGCATGAAGCTCGCAATATTGACCGCCGGTCAAACTCGGACAGCCGGGATGCTTGCACGGGTGCTTGGGCTTCATTGGCATAAAAGGCAGCCACCTTTGCTCGAAGAAAAACCCTCAAAGCGGCTGCTTCAAGGGTTCTCTGCATTTTGATGATTTTCCCATGATATAATTCTACACTCTAAAAACACCCCAAAACGGACATCGGCGGACATTTTACAAATAATTTAGTTCCGCAGCCACAGAATATACGATGTGCTGCTTCCAGCGCCGGATGGTGCGCTCGTCCACGCCCAGTTTATACGACAGCCCTGCGGTTGTGTATCGGCTTTGCCAATACTCTTCCATGACCGACTGCTTGTCCTGGCACAACCCTTGGTAGATGGTTTCAATCGCTTTCTGGGTTTTCTCCAGTTCGGTGACTTTCCGGTTCATGCTGAGTTTGACCGCTTTGCTCGCCGTGCTGTCACCAAGGCTGCTGCTTCTCCCTTCCTTTTTTTCCGGTGTCTCGAGAATGATGCTGTTTTTTAGCCGATTGAGTTCCTTCACGTTATTCTTGTACTGGCGAATTTCTTGCTCGACATACTTAAACGTGTTTTTGCTGAGCCGATGCTTTTTGATGCATGCCGCCACGTATTCTTCATGGTCAACATTGAGTGCATCGCAAAGCGTCGCGCACCAGGCGGTATGGATAAAGCGCTTGGCATCGCAGTGCTCTGCGTCGCTTCGGTTAAGTTTGCACGAATCTTTAAATGAACACCATTCCGGACAGCCTTTGTCGCCGGCATAATCCTCACAGGCTTTCTTCAATATGCTGGCCATGAGTCTTCTGGCCCCGATATCATCCATGCTCATTGTTCATTCCTCCCCACTCTTGCTTTTACCGCTTGCAGCAGCGCTGCCTGACCCGCATCTTTTTTCGCCAACGCCGCCATCACATCTTCGTCGATCGTGTCTTTGGCCACCAAGTGTTGAATCACTACGGTTTCCTTTTGTCCCTGCCGCCAGAGCCTCGCATTGGTCTGCTGGTACAGTTCCAGGCTCCAGGTCAGGCTGAACCATATGAGAGTGGAGCCGCCCGACTGCAGGTTCAGACCATGACCGGCTGACGCCGGATGGATCAGCGCCAGCGGGATTTCGCCGGCATTCCAGCGACGAATGGAATCTTCACCATCCAGCTGCTCTGCCGGAAAGCGCTCCAGTATACGAGTCCGGTCATGTTTGAACCAGTATGCGATGAGAACGGGCTTGCCGTTTGCCGCCTCGATAAGGTCTTCCAACGCGTCCAGTTTGCGGGCATGAATTTTGATCACCACGCCTTCGTCACCGTAGACCGCGCCGCTTGCCAGTTGCAGCAGTTTGCCGGACAAGGCGGCGGCATTGGCGGCATCGATATCCCTGCCGTTCAAAGACAGCACCATCTCGCCCTTGAGCGTTTGGTAGTGTTGCCATTCTGGCTCAGATAATCGCACGGAGATTTCGTTCATCACCAACTCCGGCATCTTCAAATAGTCCGTGTTCTTCATGCTGATCGTGATGTCGGCGATCTGGCGGAAGATCGCCTCCTCCGCACCGGGCTTGGGTTTGTAGGAAAAAATCACCTGTTGATTCCGTTTGTCGGGAATAAAATAGGTCTCCCGAAAGTTTCCGATGAAACGCCCGAGTCTCTGGCCCAGATCCATCAGCCGAAACTCAGCCCACAAGTCCATTAAGCCGTTCGCCGAGGGAGTCCCGGTCAGTCCGATGATGCGTTTCACTTTGGGCCGGACTTTCATCAGGCTTTTAAAACGTTTTGCCTGATGCGACTTGAACGAGGACAGCTCATCGACCACCAACATGTCATAGTCAAATGGCAGTCCGCTTTCATCAATCAGCCACTGGACGTTTTCCCGATTGATGAGGTAGACCTGGGATTTTTGCATCAGCGCCGCTTTCCGTTCACTTTCTGTCCCCACAGCGACCGAGTAGTTGAGTCCATTCAGATGATCCCACTTGGTCACTTCTGCCGGCCACGTATCCCTGGCGACCCGTAGCGGGGCGATGATCAGCACTTTTCGGATTTGAAAACTGTCCAGTGTCAGGTCAAAGATGGCGGAAAGAGCAATCACCGTTTTCCCAAGACCCATGTCCAGGAATATCGCCGCAAACGGCTTTTTCAGCAGATAATCGATCGCATATTTTTGATACTCATGTGGAGTGAACATCACTCGCTCTCACCGCCTCTCATCATCTTTGCGACAAGGTCCGGAATCCGCGCCGGATCGTCCAGCACATAAACCTTGCATCCCAGGCGCCTCAGAAGTTCATGCCGCCGGATCTGCAAAGGCCTGAGCTTCCCTCCAGGCGCTTTTATTTCCACGAAAGCGATGTGGCCTTCCGGTAATATCACCAGGCGGTCCGGCATTCCAGACAAACCGGGGGAAGTGAACTTGATTGCAAGCCCCCCAGCCCTCTTTACTGCCTGGACCAGTTTTTGTTCGATTGCTTTTTCTCTCACAACGCTCACCTTCCAATCGGCGGGTCAATAAGGTCAAACGCGGCGTGTACAGCGGACAGGTAGCTTTTCATTTGCCTTCCCATATGCCGCCACTGGCTTTGCCCGTCCAATATGACGACAAATCCGCCGGTCTCGAATTTATTCGCCGCAATTGTTATCCAACGATTTTTATAGCGCAATACGCTGACGCCGTTTTCCTTCCAACCCCATTGCCGCTTAAGATAGTTTTGTTTGCGTTTTCCCCGGTTCTTCATCAAACATTCTCTCTTTTTCGCCGCGAGAATATCTCCGTCCATAATACCGGCGCAGATACACCCCACATGAACGTCTTCAAAATATTCCTCATGGCGCATCACATGAACAAACCGGACACTGGAACAGTCGCATAATTCGCAGGTGAATAAAGTCCTGTCTTCTTCGGCAACGTCATAATGATCTATGCATTGCCAGCCAACAACCGGGGCATTCCAATCTTTCAGCCGCTTTATACAACGATTTTTATAAATCTCACTGTATAGTTCCAATTTCAAGCCCCCATCTCCCTTGCAACAAGTCTGTTGTTGCACTATGGTTGTTCTTCGGGGTTGTTCGCATTGAAACCCCCTAATTTTCAAGGGTTTGAGGGGTATGTTGCAACAACCCGTCTATAAAATTCCTATACGCGGGTTATACGCGCATATCCGTACACACAACTTCCTTCTACCCTATATAAATACAAATTTCATCTATATAGGAAAAGTTGTTCTGGTTGTTGCAACCCATGCTCGTCCCCCCTTTTAGCTACGCTCTGATGACAACAACCTCTGCGAACAAGCGCCTACCTGCTACAAGACGGTTATTGCCGCTGATAGTAACGCTGCCTGCCGAAGATGGGCAGCGAAATTATCTTGCCTGTTTTTTCCCAGTCTTCAATCCGCTCCATAATAGAGGCGATCGCGTAACTGTCCACCGGTT
>Ga0351904_1054_pt1 | contig 22548 bp, 20 predicted proteins | sample BONcelHT113001E3_FD_205826 | JGI IMG/M metagenome (GOLD analysis project Ga0351904, IMG submission 205826) | Enriched cells from coal bed in the Powder River Basin, Montana, United States - BONCAT cells T11 rep1 HSBNCT.T11.300.1.E3 ...
ATAATCCGGTGCGTTTTATTGAAGATTCAATAAATACTCTGACTTTTACTGAAAAAAGCTTTGATATTCTCTGGGCTGAAGGTTCTGTATTTGTAATGGGCTTTGAAGATAGCATAAAAGAATGGTATCGCTTTTTAAAACCTCAAGGATTCTTAGTAATTCATGATGATGATAAAGAGAAAAATAAAAAGCTGGAATTAGTTAAAAAAATGGTTATAAACTAATTGCAGAATTAGATTTATCAAACCAGATCTGGGAGGAAGAATACTTTATTCCCTTAGAAAAACTGATTAAAGAATTCAAGGAAAAGTATCCTGATGATTTAGAACTTAGTGCGGAACTTAATAAAGATCAGATGGAAGTTGATCAAGCCCGACTAAATTCCCAGAGAGCCAGTTCATTTATAGTTATTTTGCAGAAATTGTAAATATGTTTTTTATTAAAGTTATTAAATTCATTATTGGGTTCATAGGGATAGTTATTATCAAATGTGAGTTATATGAAAGACAATAAATTAACAAAAATACCTGGAGTGGGCCCTTCTATTGAAAAAGACCTCCAAAATATAGACATTAAAAATATAAATGATTTAGTGGATAAAGACCCGGAAGATCTGTACGAAATGTCCAATATTTATGCGAGCAAAACTCAAGACCGGTGTTTATTATATGTATTTCGCTGTGCGGTTTATTATGCTAATACTAATGAAAAAGATAGGAAAGAAGAGAAATTAAAATGGTGGTACTGGAAAGACGGCAGATAATATAATTAGTTAATTATCAGGAATTTTCTTATTTAGAACATATGTAAGTCAAAAAGTTATTAGATTCTATAATTTTTGAGTCAATTGAAAACCCAGATTTTTCCAATAAACCTTCTATAATCCAATCATAAGTGCTGAATTCATCTTTTATATGTATTATGGTCTCATGAACCATAGATTCACTGGCAATATCTTTCATATTATTTATAGTATCATTAATAGAACTTTCATGGTCCTGGGGATCGAAGTTGAATACCACATCAGATAAATAAAGATTTCCGCCTGTTTTTAAAATATCAGCCATCTTAAGGAGAGCTATTGATTTCCAGAAATCCGGAAGATGGTGCAAAGCAAATTTAGAAATTATTTTATCCACTTTCTCGCCTTTGTGATGGTAAGTTAAAAATCCCGCACAATGGGTTTCAATATTGGTAATACTTTGTTTTTCAGCCTTAACCCTTAAAACATCTAGCATTTCCGAGGATAGGTCTACACAGATGACCTTTTTACAATACTGGGTTAAGTTTAAAGCAATTCCTCCAGTTCCGCACCCAAAATCAAGTACCACATCTTCTTTTCTTATTTTTAGTTTATCCCCCATATCTTCAGCTTCTGCTTTAAAATTTCTAAAACTCTGGTGCTCTTTATCATATTCTCCAGCAATTTTAGAATCTAAATAGTCCACTCCTATCTGTTTTTCCGCAAAGTACCAATTTGGATTTGTTTTCATTTTATGCTCCTTAAATTTTCATGATAACTAACTGGAATTTATACTATTTATATGGATTATCGAAATTAATTATGTACGGTATGGCCACAAAAACCATTTGAAAACCGCAATATTATCTTTATTTTAAAAAAATAGAAAAATAGAAAATAAAAAAGAGTATTTTTATTTTCTTTGGATTATTAATCCACCGATAACTAGCAATATGGCCATTATCAGGTAGCTTAATGGTATTCCTGTGTGTTGCATGGATACGGTGTTGACTGCATTCACTGTCGTGTTCTTGATTTGATTTGTGTTTATTATTAGTGGAGTTACATCTTCATTATTGGCATTGTAGGTTGCAGAATCAATATGGGCATTGAATGAACTGCTACCGATCGCATTGTTTTTTCCAGTGATGTGGAGGTAAGGATCACCTACTTCAACCGTGCTTAGTATCCAAGTTACGGTGTTGGTGTTTTTATTGTAGTTCCAGGTTCCATCACCGCGGATATTTGATATTTCAAATCTTTTTGGCAGAGGAATAGTAACTGTAACCTCATCGGCATTATCTGGTCCATAGTTACCAAGTTTGTAGCTTACTGTGAAGAACTTACCTATGGTAGGATTATTGTTGCTTGAGCTTATATGGATATAGAGGTCTGCTTTAGGTACATATATATTGGCGTTTGCAGAGTCTATGGTGTCGGGGTCAGTTTGTGATTGGTTTATTTTGCTTGCACTGTTTGTGGTATTTTTACCAGCCATCATGGCCGTGACTTTACCTATTAAAGTTAAAGTGGCTGTTTCACCACTGCCAAGATTTAATGTCCATATTCCCCCACCATATTTTCCTTTGGATGGATTTATAACTACATCTGAGAATTCATTGGGCATAATATCTTGTATCTGAATATTAGTGGCATCACTTGGTCCTTTGTTGTGTGCAGTTACGGTGAATGTGACTTTATCTCCTACATTAGGTCTGGAATTATTTACAATCTTGGTTAAATCCACATCAGCTATTGTATCAACAGTAGTGATCACTATGGGTGATGGTATGATGTTTCCAAGAGTATCTGAAGTGGCAGTAGCGTTGTTCTGGAAAGTTGTTCCAGTAATTATACTGGATGGTATTGTTCCGTTTATGTGGATGGTTGTATATTCTCCTGAGGGTATGGTTCCTAGGTTGAAGGAATCATGGTTAACTCCTTGGAGTATAGATGGGATATTGTCTATTAGTTGTACGTTTTCTGCTGGGTCAGGGCCGTTGTTAGTAACAGTTATGGTGTAAGTGATTAGTGTCCCTGCGGTAGCTTTGACTGGTCCTGTTTTGGTGATAGTTAAGTTTGCTACTTTGTTAATATTGATATAAGCAGCTTCAAGAGCATTAGTAGTGTAATTATCAGCAATTGCATCAACCCTAACACTTGAAGGGGCTGGCCCTTCATTAGCAAAGAATGTTACTGGAGTTATAGCTCCGTTTATGGTGTTTAGCATGATTGAATGTTGTCCAACATTGTTTAAGCTACCCCAAGGCACTTCCAGTGTTATAAATCCATTGGGTATTTGTCCACCAGTTAAAAGGCCGCCACCATTGACATGGTTTAAATCAGCGGTAATTATTGATGTTTCACCATTATTGATGGTGGTAGGAGTTGCATTAACCATTAAAATAACCCATGGATCGGCATACACTGAACAATCTTCCACATAAATTAAGTTCTCTATTGTAATGGGGTTGATATTAGTTCCCCACCAGTTATTAGTGGCATTTATTGTCTGGTTGTTGCAGTAAAGTGCTGTTCCATTGCTGGTTGCGGCGTTTCCCACAATACGGTTGAAATGGATTTCACCAGTACTGTTATGGCAATAAATAGCACCACCTTTTGTTGCAGTGTTACCAATCAAATTACTCTTATTCAGAGTAAAATTGCACCAATAATTGCTGATGGCTCCTCCTTCACCATTTGCCGTGTTATTGGTGAAATCACTGTCACTTATCGTACAATTACCTCCCGTGGCAATGGCTCCACCATCACGGGCCTGGTTATTAGTAAAAGTACCATTAGTAACAGTTAAATTACAAAGAGCTCCATTGAAGATAGCACCACCAAAAATAGCAGCAACATTATCTATAAACTTACAGTCAGTAACTGAACAGTCAATAAAACCTCCATTTATGTAATTTAAAATAGCACCACCATTCAACGAAGCGGTGTTATTGGTGAAATCACATGCATTAATAGTGCTGGTAATTAAAGCGCCACTAATACGAGATATATTGCTTATAATGCCTCCATAGGACTCTGTCCCTGTAGCGGAATTATCATCAAAGGTACATCCGCTAACTGTACTGGTCATCGATCCTAAAGCAAGAGTACAGACATTAGATATTGCAGCAGCATCCATCGCAGTATTACCAGTGAAATTTGAACCAGTCACCGTGCTCATAACATATCCTGTGGTAGAAGGATCACAGATATTGGCTATGGCACCGCCATGATAAGTAGCAGTGTTTTCTGTGAATTTACTGTCTGTCACAGTACTAATAACTGAACCTGATCCCGACCCAAATACTGGGACAAATAGGTAATTGGCAACTGCACCACCATAATTAGCATTATTACTTGTGAAAGTACAATTGGTAATAGTGCTGATGGCGCTCTGCCATGTACTGCCACTAATACTGGATATAGCACCTCCATAATTAGCCGTGTTATCTGTGAAAGTACTATCGGTAATTGCACATGTACTTTCTATATTGCTAATGGCGCCACCATAAGTATTAGCTCCAGTTACACTGTTGTTTGTGAAAGTACAGCTATTAACTGTTAAATTACCATGATTTGCGATTGCACCACCGGAATTATAAGTGGCCCAACCCTGCCCTGTTGCTTCTATTACTAGGTTGTTGGTAAAATTACAGTTATTAACTATTAAATCAGAATCCTGCCCATTAGATATGGCTCCACCACCACCAATAGCAGTGTTAGTTGTGAAATTACAACCATTTACAGTATTTATTACAGAGCCAGCTCCAAGAACTCCATTACTGATTGCACCACCACCGGAACTTGCAGTGTTGTTAATAAAACTACAATTACTTATATTATTAATAATTGAGCCAGAAGCAAACATGATGACACTACTGATTGCACCACCAGATTTTCCTGTGTTGTTAATAAAACTACAATTAGTTATAGTACTAATAATGGAATCCGAGCTTGAATAGAGAAAATTGATTATTGCACCACCAGTTTCTGCTGTGTTATTAGTAAAAATACAATTTACAATATCTAAATTCGCAGAATTGCTGATGGCACCACCCCAAAGAGCATTATTACTTGTGAAAGTACAATTTTCGGTGGTTAAAGTACCATTATTATTGATAGCACCACCTAAATCAGTTGAATTTCCATTTGCAATTGTTAAATTCTGGATTAAAACACTCACTCCAGCTTTAATATTGAATATCCAATTGTTGTTGGTTCCATTAATTATGGTACTGGCCTGACTTTCACCTCTAATGACCATATTTTTTTCAAGAGTAATTTCTGTATTATTTGTCCCATTGTATTGTCCATTGGCAATATTAACTATTCCATTAGAGTTTACTGTCCCCGTAGCATTTTTAATCGTTAATTTAGATGTAGATGGGGTAAAACCGTCATTTTCATCACTTCCTGATGAACCATTTACATAAATAACATCGCCATCAGCAGCATAAACAGAACTTGTTAATATGAGCATAAAAAATAAAGTCGATACAATTAATAGAATCCTTTGTTGGGTTTTTTTCGTTTTTTCACCTCATTTATGCCTATAAAAATTTTAAGACAATTAAGTTTCTATAGTGATAGTGCACTTTTAAGAAATAATGAAGTGAAAAAATCCTATCAATAACAGGATTATTGGTTATATTATATATTTGATCTTACTTAATTATTTTAGTATGTTATTCTCTAGAGGGGTATTATGTGGAGGGAATAGTACGGGCGATGAATAGAAAATCCTCTAATTAATTAATTTATAAAATTTATATATTTTAACTTTAAATTTTAATGTAAATTTGATTAATGTTTGTGAAAAATGCAGATGAAAAAATTGCAATAATATTTATTTTAATGGTAGGAATGACATTTCTGAGCAAAAATAAAAATATGCTTATTGAGGATTTGATTAAAAATGGACTGGAAAATTATAGGACTAGGTGCTCTGGTTAACGATACTCTAACTATTATCTTATCATGGATATTATTCCCCTTATTTTTATTAGGCCCACTAATTGGAGGATTCTTAACATCTTATCTAAGTAAAGGATTTGAAGATTATGATGAAATGGATGAAAAAGATGGGGCCGTTGTAGGGACCATTTCTGGAATAATTGGGGGATTATTAATAGGTTTACTATTAATTCTAGGCTTGGGAAATATAAGTGCCCTTACAGGATTAGCAGAAATAACAGGTAGTTTAATAATCACCTCATATATTATAATTCAATTATCCGTAATTATGAGTTTAGTAGTGGGACTAGTAGTGGGAGTTCTGGGAGCCATTGTTAAAAGTAAGGTGGGGGTCCCATAACCTCTTGATATATTATTTTCTTAATTTCATTCCAACTTTAAAAAAAGAAATGGTGGAAATGGCAAAGGTCTCTGTGGGTGGGGGTTAAATAAAAAAAATGGTCTAGAGAATTTAAAAGATAATAATAGGTTTTTTTAATAGATTAGAGATTAAAGCATGAATAAGAGAAATGGGCATTAAAACTGTTCCTAAAATCATACTGCTTTCATATAATAAACTGCTTCTTGGATCAGATTTACCTCTCAACCGGTTAAAAAAAGAACTCCAGGCAATACCATAAGCATTTCCAACCATAATAGTGCGAATAGAACCGAGAATGCCTTTTGCTCGGGATGCTCCATAGATTTTTAAGATACGCCGCCATGATTCAGGGGTAGGGTGGCCTCTGGTGTCGGCATAATGCTGTGCAAACATGACTGCGGCAATTTCATCCTCGGGTACATCATCCATAATCCCGGTCAGCATCTTCTGGATTTCTTCATTACTCATTCCACTCTCCAAGGCCTTTTTGGTGTGGGCATAAGAACATATCGTACAGTCATTGACTTCAGTCACCGCCAGCATGATTCTTTCAATAAATTTTGGGTGTAGTTCCTGATTCTTTTTGGCCTTAGACATGTACTTCATGGTTCGTATTCCGTTGTAAAAAATCCAGTAAGATTCCCCAACAGAATAAAGTTTTTTACCCATTTTATTTTCATTTTTCATGTTTTTTCGTTGATATTTGTTACTTATTTCCTTCATTTTAGAAGAGCGATATATAATTGTTATATAAGAATCCATATATTGTTTTAAGCTATTAATTTTTACAATTAATTCACTAATTTTTTATAAATAGAACTCTGCCATATATGTTAGGTTAAGAGGTAGATGGCCTGATCACAGTTTGGCCCTTATGTTTATAGGGGTTATAATAATTTATTTAACGAATGCTTATTTTTAATATATCTGGACTAACTATATATTTAATGGACCGAACTTTTCTTTAACTTAATGGAATTAATTTAGTATATTTAAAATGAATTCTGTCTTTATTTTTGTTATCCCATTTTCTACCTTAATCCACTGATTCTACAATTTATATCTCTAAAATAACAAGGAATAATTTAGTAGCGGAGGTCGGGTCAACCTGAAATGAGTATATATTTTTTTAACGAAAAAATAGGTGTTAACTGTTTGCTTTGTTGAAAATAAAAATAATAATACCTCCAAATATAAAATCAATTATATCATGAATTGATCAATTATAATTAAGGAGATGAAAACATGCCTTTAATAACGATTGAAGCTGGAAAAATGCCAGACGATATGAGAATAAAATTAATGAAAAAATTAACCGAAGTATCCTCTGAGATTACAGGAATACCTGAGGAATCATTCTGGGTATTTGTAAAAGACTTGGGCCCTGATAGTACTATGATTGGTGGAAAAACTCTTGCTGAGGTAGTAAAAGATCGTAAAGTCAAATAATTGTCAATTCGTGAGTTAAATACGGTAATTATTGTAATTATTTATTGGAGTGCCTTTTTCATTATATTTTCAAATCTGGTCTTGCTAATGGGATGATAACTTAATATTTCACCATCATAGATAAGACAGAATGATCCGAAAGCACAGGGAGAATTTTGAACATCTGTTACATTCTTTAAATCAATCAAATTGGTTTTTAGTTTAAATTTATCCTTCGCCGACTCCATAATCGCATTAACATTTTTTTCAGTATAGGGGCACTGGACTGAGCGAATTATGGTCAATCCATCAGAGTATTCTTTTAATGACTCCCCCATATCTTCCCTGAATTGGGGATCTGGTGATTTTTCATCAAACTTCTTTACCAGCAAATCAAAATCAGGTTTAACACTATCCACTATCTGAAAACCTTTATTCAGAAATATATCATTACCAACCATGAAGGGGCCTTTTCTGGTGACTACTGCCACTCCCAGCATTTCATTATCCTGTGCCTCTTTAATACATTCTTCCAGTAACAAGGAAGCCATACCCTTACCTTTAAATTCCTTACGAAACCCTACAAAAATGCAGTGAATAAACATGTACCCGTCGGCCTTCACAGGACGGTGAGCATATTCTCCAGGAATGTATTCCAGCATCCCCTGATAACCACCCTTCTCAGACATTACTATCTTAATTCGCAATCCTTTAGGGTAATATTCCTGGAACCACTCAATTTTTTTCCTTAACTCTACGTGTTTTTTCAGATCTTTGTACCCACAAACACCATAATCTGATATATTATCAGGATTCAGGTCTATTATCTCTATATCGTCCATATCCATTCCCCTTAATTAATTTAACACTAACCATAAGTTTAATATCTTTATTGGCCCGAAATAGATTTTTTAGTTTATTAAACCAGTTGAATATTTTTAAAAAAGAGTAATTGAATTTTTTAAAATGCAAATCCTGTGAGTACTCATTAAGTGTCTCATGGATTTTGCTCTTCAAAAATAACAGTAAAAGCTGTTCCTTGGCTTTGATCAAGTCTTATTTCTCCGTTGATTTGCTCTGTTAAGCTTTTAACCAGTTGTAATCCCAAGGTATTGGTTTTTCTATAATCCACATCTTCTGGTAATCCAATTCCATTATCACTGACTACCAGAGTAATTTTTTCATTTTCATGGTAAAGCTGTATCTTAATATATCCGCTCTTATGGTTAGGGAATGCGTATTTCATACTATTGGTGATCAATTCATTCACAATAAGGCCCAAAGGGACCATATTGTTAATATCAATCTTCACATCCTCCACATCGATATCCAGTTTAATCCGATCTGGATCCAAAACCATGGTATGGTAGAGATCCGTGGTTAGGCTCATTATGTAATCCCCAAAATCTATATTTTTAAGGTCGGTGGAACGGTAGAGCCGCTCATGAATCATTGCCATGGATTTAGCCCTGTTTTGACTTTCTTTAAAAACATCACGGGCGTCTTTGTCTTTTATATAATGAGATTGCAGATTTAATAAGCTGGATATAATCATTAGATTGTTTTTCACCCGGTGGTGTATCTCCTTGAGGAGCATCTCTTTTTCATCCAGTGATTTGGCCAGAGCATCTTCAGCAATTTTTTGTTCTGTTATGTCCTGATTAACACCACGGGTACCTATTTTTTGTCCTTTTTCATCAAACATGATTCTAAAACGGACAACTACGAATCTTCTTTTCCCGTCACCCCTTATTATCCAGTGGCGAGGTGAACTTATAAAATCAGGGTCATCCACATCATAAGTCTTGGAGAGTTCCCTTTCCATTAATTCATAGGCGCCTGGATCCACGAAACGCTCAACATATTCCTGGGAGGACATCAAGTTACCGCCCTCCTCATGAGCACTGGTGCAGTAGAGTGCATAAAACTGATCATCGAAGGTGAAAAGATCTTTTTCGGTATTGTATTCCCAGTAAACCATTTTGGCCATGTCCATGCCAATTTGCAGACGGTTTTCAGTCCATATCAGTCTATTTTCCGTATTTTTTTTATAAATAGCATTTTCTACGGCTAACTTTAGTTCAATTGCCTCGTATGGCTTGACCAGGTAACCGTAGGGTTGGGTTTCCATAACCATTTTTAGCAAGGGTTGATGATAATGAGCAGTTGAAAATACAACTGGTATGTCCGTCTCCTGGATCTTTTGAGCCACTTCAATGCCATTCATTTCTCCAGTTAGATTAATATCCATCAAAACAAGATCTGGCCTGGTATCAAATACTTTTTCTATGGCTTCTTCGCCGCTGGAAGCACAGCTAACAGCATAACCAAAAGATTCCAATATATGCTTAATATCCCTTGCCTCTAGGCTCCCATCTACCAGTAGAATTTTAGCTTCCACAAGAACCAACTAATAATAATATGTTGAGACTGTTATTTATTTTTAATCAAATAATTTAATTCAAGAATAAGTTTAAAAATTTTACAATAAATTGAATTTGATTTATGTGATTAAAATATGAAATTTATCTTTTCAATATGGCCATTTTTGTATGGGGATATTTTGACATATATTCGGGAATATGTAGGGGTAATAGATAAGCTTTTATGATTATGGGGATTATAAGCTTTAATAGACTTTAAAAGCGAATTCTTTCTTTATTTTTTGGTATTCCATTTTCTACCTTAATCCACTGATTATTAGTATACAATTCATATTCTCTAAAACAACAAGGAATACCTTTAGCAGTGGTTGCATCAGAACTATCCATAAGCTGAAAATGGAGGTGAGGGGCAGTTGAATTACCTGAATGGCCTATGTTCCCAATTAAATCTCCTGATTTAATTTGGTCACCATTTTTTACTTTTATGGATCCTTTTTGCATATGACCTAAAAATGCACATGCTTTATCTCCTTGAATAATTATGTAATTGCCTGCAATATCCTGGATGCTCTGTTTTTTCGGGTTGAAAAACCATGCATTCTTTAAAGCAATTGAAATATCATGAATAGGTTGCACAGGATCTCGTTCAGGGTATCCATCCAGGGCTTCCACCACCATACCTGAAATGGGGGCATAAATAGGTTTCCCATAGCAGTAACAATCATTTAAATGGACTTTACCCAGAACATAACTCAAAGTACTCTTTTTATAGAATTTAAGAGGTTTATTGGCCCAATCAACCTGTAAAAGGTCGAATGCATAAGTTTGGGCAAGATAATCCGTGCCATGGCTGGGAACTTTAGTACCGGGACTATTTAAGACCATCCACTCTCCCTTTAATGGTGATTCTATTGGTATAGGCCCTAGATTTTTCATAGGCTTTATTTATTTAAAATAGTATTTAGTTTTAATGCGCTTCTCTATTTTTAATATGCCAAAAAACTGTGGAGAATAGGAAAAAGTGATAATGAATCCAAGTAAGGGTAAAATGGTAAAGAATGCACCCATTATATAATAGAAATTCTGCAGAAATAACCCATCCTCCATAATAACGGTTGAGGATGTGTTTAATCATAAAAAAATAAATCTTAAGCATACTAAAAGGGGAATAATTGGTATTATAAATGTTAATTTAGATATTTTCCACATAAAATGCCCCATAATTTTCCATTGAAATAATATTAATAAAAATTCTGTAGTTTTTACTTGATTTTTAGTAGAATATATTTTTTAAATTAGATTTAAAATTTAGAATATTATGAAAAAAACTTTATTAATCCAGAATATATTATAATCATGGTTTAAAAGGGGGTTATAATATGGTGGAAATAAACTGGGTTACGGTAAGAAAGGGTTTGGTGATATCCTTAATCCTGTGGATTATTCTTCGAGAATTTGCAGGAGATATTGGAGGACTTGTTGGATTTCTCGCAGCAACTATATATGTCGGTTACAAAGCTGACGAAGGTTATATGAATGGTGCCGCACACGGAGCACTTGTTGGTATCGTTGGAGGTATCGTTGGTGGATTGATTATACTTATTTTATACCTTATAGGATTAGGCGATACTGCAAAACAGCTCTGGCCAGTCACAGGACTAATAGAAGCTGTTGTGGTCATAGTTTTATATGCGATTGTGGGGGGTATTGGCGGTACTATTGGTTCTGCGATCAAAAGGTTGATTAATAAGTAATTCCAATGCTATTTTTGTTACCTATTTTTTTCAAAACATAAGATTGGGAGATTTGGATTTTTTTTTGAATAAATTAATTAGTTTAAAGGTATATACAATAACCAAAGCTAAAGTAATTATTTTTTTAAGAGGAAGATTGGTTTAAATGAACTATAAAGAACAGGCAGACGTTTTTAAAAAGATCTTTGAATTAAAATATGAACCTATGGCGATTTCATTTACTAATGATGAAATTCAATTGGGCAGATATGAAAAAATATCTATTTGTAAAGCAATGAAGCTTGCAGCTGAAGGAGAAAGCTTTATAATTGATGAAGATGTTTCTACCTGTCCGGGAGGTAGCCAATTTTGTGGTTTTAGTGACCCTCATACTGGAGAACAAAAAAGAAGGTTACAAAAATTCCTCACTAAGGGTGAGAAACTTACCAGCTCAATTGTTTCTTTTGAAAGAATGAGAAAACTAGCAATACCTCCAGCTACTGATTTATCGGATAGAGTTGTAATATGCCCCTTAGATAAGGCAGAAGTACGTCCTGACATGATTTTATTTTTATGCAATGCTGAGGTGGCCTGTCGCCTTATCACGTTAGATACTTATTGGGATGGTCTATCTCCACAACAGCAAATTATAGGCGCATTATGTTATTCGGCAATAGTCTATACTATAATGAGTGGAAATACAAATATGACTGTGGGAGATTGGACGGCCAGAAGTCATCAAGGGTTTGAATCACATGTGGTCTTTTTATCAGTACCCTATGAACGCATACATAATTTAATAGCAGCTATACCTCATTGTTCTGCCGGAAATGCTGAAATAAATATACCTGAAGAATTCCAATCAGATTAAATTTTTATTTTTTAAAAAGAATAGGTGTCCATCATAAGTCATGGCCTAATAAATTTCATTATTTAGATTAAAGTGATGAATGAAACTGGATATGGTAAATTTATCACTGGAACAATAGAATGAATTTCCTAAATCCGTATATCGGAGATATATGAAAATCATATTTTAATAGAACCATTAATCGCTAAAGCCACTCGAGTTTTCAGTATAACCATCAGATAGAATAGTTGGCCTTTTAGTATTCTCTCGCTTCAATTATATGGGTTGAAATACATTGATCTCAATTTCCTGGTGCTGGAAAGTATTTTCTATGACCCTGATATTTATTTGGATTGGGTTTGTGATATCTTTTCTTTGTGGGAGAAGGGGTATATTTCAATAGAAATAAGTTATTATGGGTTTAAATTAATGTAATATGATTTGTTGTTAAATAAATCATAACTCTGTAGAAACCCTGAATTAAATATGAATATTAATTAGTGCGCAGAAGTTCATATATAATATTTACTAAAATATATGCGCCTAAAATGAGTTTATAATTATAAATTGAACTTGAAACTATTTAACAAAAAAACAACAAAAAATACGCCGGAACTGGGATTTGAACCCAGGAGGAGAGAATCTCCACGGGATTTCAAGTCCCGCGCCTTACCAAGCTAGACTATTCCGGCAAGATTATAATATTAATAAAAAAATAGGTATTTGCTATATTGCAAATTGCAATTTAGCTTTTTAATTCGATTTCAATACTCACATTATCTGGTACATTAACCTTCATAACTTGTCTCATGGCTCGCTCGTCGGCTTCGATACCCACTAATCTTTTGTGGATCCGGAGTTCCCATTTTTCCCAGGTTGCTTTCCCTTCACCATCTGGTGATTTACGGGTAGGCACTACCAGCTTTTTAGTTGGTAATGGGATAGGGCCAGAGAGATCTACACCAGTTCTTTCAGCTATTTTTCTTAGCTGTTCGCAGACATAGGCCAATTTTTCAGGGTCAGTCCCTGTGAGTTTAATTCTTGCGTTGTGCATTTTTTTAGTCTCCAAAAATAAAAGAGTAAAAGGTTAATTAAACCTATTTGGCTTTGACGATGTCAATACACATTCCAGCGGCCACGGTTTGACCCATGTCCCGGATAGCAAATCTACCCATGTGTGGAATGTCCTTGATTTTCTCGATAACCATAGGTTTGGTTGGTTTAACTTTCACTATTGCAGCGTTACCGGTCTTGAGGAAGTCAGGGTTTTCTTCATCCACTTGACCAGTTGCTGGGTTCATCTTGTTAACTAATTCTAAGAAAGTACAGGCGACCTGAGCGGTGTGACAGTGGAATACAGGGGTGTATCCTACGGTGATAACACCAGGGTGTTGTAATACAACGATTTGTGCGGTGAACTCTTTAGCTACACTTGGGGCGCTGTCAGGGTGTCCTGCAACGTCTCCTCTTCGCACATCGTTTTTACCTACACCTCTTACGTTGAATCCTACGTTGTCACCAGGTTCTGCCGAATCGAGCATTTCGTGGTGCATTTCGATGGATTTAACTTCCCCGATAACTCCGGCTGGTTCAAAGATTACACTTTCAGCTTTTTTCATGATTCCGGTTTCGATTCTTCCTACTGGTACGGTTCCCACACCAGTGATGGAGTAAACATCCTGAATAGGTACTCGTAGTGGTAACTTGGTTGGTTTTTCAGGAGCAGTAAAGGTGTCCAGAGCTTTTACGAGGGATGGTCCTTTGTACCATGGAGTGTTGTCACTATTAGTGGTTATGTTATCTCCTTCGAAAGCAGAGAGTGGTATGAAGTGAATGTCTGCAGGCTTGTAAGCTACAGTTTTAATCAAGTCAGAAACTTCAGTTTTCAGGTCGTTGAATTTACCTTCGTCGTAGTTAACCAGGTCCATTTTATTGATACCGATAATTAACTGGTTAATACCAAGGGTTCTAGCCAGAAATGCGTGTTCTTTTGTTTGTGGCATGACACCATCGTCAATAGAGACTACTAATACTGCGGCGTCAGCCTGAGAAGCACCAGTAATCATGTTTTTAACGAAATCACGGTGACCAGGACAGTCCACAATTGTAAATTCGTATTTTGGAGTTTCGAACTTAGCGTGAGCCAGATCTATAGTTACTCCTCTTTCTCTTTCTTCACCTAATTTGTCCATTACAAATCTGAACTTGTTTTCCCCTTCTGCTAATTGCTGTTCAGCAATAGCTCCGGATTGGAGTAATAAGTGTCCCACAAGGGTTGATTTTCCGTGGTCTACGTGTCCAATAAACGCCAAATTCATATGTTCTTTTGTTTTAGCCATTATCAATACCTCCATTTATATGCGTTAAAAATCAGCATAATTTTAGCTTAGGTTAAGATTAGTCTTAACCCTTTAAATATGTAATTGATGGATGCTGTCACTAAGGTCAGCAACATCATAAATTTTTTTAAATTTTAAAAATTTAATTAGGAAAAAAGGTTAATTTTAACCTATGTAATGGTCAGGACCATACGGTTCTGGACTTAGGCCTTTCCTGTCCCTAATTTCTCTTATTATTATTTTTTGTAGTTCTCTAGGCAGTCTTTCAAATCCTGCATTCTCAGTAGACCAAAGACATCTTCCTTCAGCTGCAGAACGAATGTCTCCAGCAAATCCAAACATTTCTGCTACTGGAACTTTAGATTCTACTGTGGCCATATCTCCTTCCTGGGACATGTTCACAATTTGACCTCTTCGGTTCTGAATCTCTCTGGTGGATGATCCCATGTAATCTTGAGGCACGTTGATGAATACTTTCTGGATAGGTTCTAGTAATGTTGGCTCAGCCAGCATTAAAGATCCATATACTGCTTTTCTTATAGCGGGAAGAACTTGTGCTGGTCCTCTGTGTACTGCATCTTCGTGTATTTTTGCATCCATGAGTTTAATTTTCACACCCATGACTTTTTCTCTGGCAATAGGTCCATCATCAAGAGCACTTTCGAAACCTTCCATTAAAAGTTCTTTGATCTCATCTAGGTACTGAATACCTCTGGTCATGTTGACAAATAATGATCTTCGGTAAACATTCCAAATTTTACGGGCTTGATCTTTCCCTAGGCCGAGTTCAATCATTTTTGCAGCCATTTCTTTACCTTTAACACGGCCTTCTTTGATCTCACCATCTTGTATAGCTTGGAATATTTCGTCTTCCAGTGGTTCGATTTCAATATAGAACTTGTTGTGTTTGTTAGGTGATTTTCCTTCAACTGGGCCGGCTGTTCCGGCAATGGTTTCTCTGTAAACTACAATTGGTTCGGAAGTTTCGATTTCTACACCTTTTTCATTGATACGGTAAGCAATGATTTCTAAGTGAAGCTCACCCATACCTGATATCAGATGCTCTCCAGTTTCTTCGTTGATTTCTACTTTTACAGTAGGATCTTCTTTACCAACTTGCCTTAGAACTTCAATTAACTTAGGTAAATCTTTAGTGTTTTTAGCTTCAACAGCTACAGTTACCACTGGTTCAGATATATGTTCTAATCCTTCAAAGGCCTTAATTTTACGGCCTACATTACAGACGGTTTCACCAGCAACAGCATTTCTTGCACCGGTAATTGCTACAATGTTACCTGCTGGTACTTTATCAGTGTTTACCCGTTCTGGTCCAAAGTAAACCCCTACCTGTTGAATCCTATTTTTACCGTGTGATCCAACGAAGAAAATTTCAGTTCCCTTCTCAATGGTTCCACCGTATACTCTACCTGTGGCGATTTCACCGGCGTGTTTATCAATACTTACGTCAGTAATCATCACTGCTAGAGGACCATCAGGGTCAGTGCTTATCATAGCCTTCCCTTCTTCACTTTCCAGATCTCCTGGCCAGATAGTAGGAACTCTGTATGCTTGAGACTCATCCGGACTTGGCAAATGTTCTACTACCATTCCAAGTAGTACATCAGTTAGAGGAACTTTTTCAGCCAATTCTTTCTGTTCTTCGTTTTTACAATAGTTTAAAATATCATTGAAGTTTATGCCAGATTCTTGCATAATTGGTACGTTTATAGCCCAGTTATGGTATGCAGATCCAAAAGCAACACTTCCATCATCTACTTTAACTTGCCATTTATCTTTTAACTCTTCAGGAGCCATGTTTTTGATTAATTTATTGGCACTGGCAATAACTTTTATAAAACGATTTTGTAATTCTGTAGAATCAAGCTTCAATTCGTTAATTAACCTGTCAACTTTGTTAATAAATAAAACAGGTCTCACGTTTTCTTTTAGAGCTTGCCTTAGCACAGTTTCGGTTTGAGGCATAATACCTTCTACCGCACATACTACAACTACTGCACCATCAACGGCTCTCATTGCTCGGGTTACATCCCCACCAAAGTCAACGTGACCTGGAGTATCAATAAGGTTGATCAGATATTCGTCATCGTCATATGAATGAACCATCGATACATTCGCAGCATCAATAGTAATTCCTCTAGCCTGTTCCTGTTCATCAAAATCCAGGAAACGCTGGTCTCCAGCTAAATCGGAGGAGATCATACCGGCACCGGCTAAAAGGTTATCAGACAAAGTTGTCTTTCCGTGGTCGATGTGGGCCACGATACCGATGTTCCGGATATATGTTGGCTGGTACATCAGATCTTTTATCTTACTAATCATTTTGTCTCGTCTACTCACTAAAATCACCTGGTAAATATGACAAATATCATAATTTTATATTTAATTATTCTCTATTTTTTTGAAATACCCTTGCTATTAGTTAATAATAGCAGGTACCAATTCCATTTTTTTAAAAAGAGTTAATGAAAATAATAAATTTTCATGAAGTCAGTTAAAAAAAAATATGGATGGTAATTAGTGGGCAGATCGGGCTATCCTTTCTTTTTCTTCTTTCTTTTGAATAGCGAAACTTCTAGTATCGTATTCTGCTGCAAGAAGAAGTTCATCAGCTAAAGATTCTTCCATAGATCTTTTACTTTTGAATGCAGATTGCATAGCTCCTTTGGTTATGAAACCAAGTGAAAGGTCTACTCTCCTCTGGGGAGCGATATCTACTGCTACTTGGTACCCTATTCCCCCGTATTTAATCCGAGTTGTTTCTTCTCTAGGAGAAGTGTTTTCCACAGCTTTAACTAATATTTGAACCGGGTTTTGTTTGGAACGTTTATTAATTACTTCAAAAGCGCCTTGTACAATGCTGTAAGCTTTGTTTTTTTTACCGGCGTTTCTTTGAGTTCTCATAATCTTATTCATTAGTCTTTCCACAATGGAGACTTTTGATTTGGCGAATTGTCTTTTGACATGTCGGCCCATGGTATGTGGGACCATTATTTCATCCAGACACAAATAATTGGTCAGACCCATATCTTCTACTTTTACTTCTTCCAAATCCCACTTATCAAAAACTTGACTCATGAAATTACCTCACTGGTTTTTCTATTTTTCCTTTAACCATCTGTTCCAAAGAAACATTGTTAACTTTGGCTACTTTCCATCGAACACCAGGAATATCTCCCATGGATCGTCCGGAAGGTCCTCCAATACCGGTGATTAACACTTCATCGTGTTCATCGATAAAACCGATAGCGCCATCTCCTGGAGCAAATGCGGTTAGTTGTTTACCGTTTTTAATGAGTTGTACTCTTACACATTTTCGTATAGCAGAATTTGGCTGTTTAGCTTCAATTCCCACTTTTTCTATGACAATTCCACGAGCCTGTGGTGCGCCTTCTAGAGGGTCCGCTTTTACATCTAAACGTAATGCTTTTCGTTTGTACTCGGTATCCTTCCATTTAAAATGTTGTCTATTTTTTTTGAGCTTTTTAGCTGCGAAAAGTCCTGGCAAGTTAATATTCCTCCTTATAAATCTAAGTTAGTAATCCCTATTCTGGTTATTAGCATAATCAATATAAAATCAATATATATTAAACCATATAAATTTAGTTAATAGTAATCAATATATTTTTAGTAATTATGGCTAGTATTATTCTAGTTAATTAGTTATTTTATAACGATATTACTAATGTTATGCTGTCTTTTTGCCAGTAATCTGGCTCTTTCAATGTTTTGACCACTTTTGCCAATGGCAATTCTTTTATTTTTACCATCAGTTTCTATGGTGCATATTTTTTCCCCATTTTCTCTTTGCAGAATTTTTATGCTGCGCAGTTGTGCAGGGGCCATTAAATTGGAAATGAATTCAGTAGGATCTTCGGAGTGTTCTATAACTTCAACACCTTTATCCACTGCTTGTTGAACTTTAGTTACGGTACTTCCTCTTTTCCCAATGGCAAGACCCATATCGCCTTTTTTTACTAGAAAAGTTATTTTTCCGTTTTCATCATCCACGATACAATCTTTTACCATTGCACCGGTCATGCTTTCAAACAGTGCAATATATCTTATTTCATTGGTGGTGAATTTTACAGTCACTTAACCTACCCCATTGCTTCAAGTATTGTAGAATCTCCAGGATCTTTGATGACCAATGTGGCTACGGTAAATGGTTTACCACAAACAGAACCTAAATCTACACTGGTTCCATTGTAGGTGTAAACAGGAATTTCAGAAAGTTTAGCATAATAATTAACATCCTCTTTGATGTTTTCTGGACTATTATCAGCAACTACTACTAGTTTTCCTTTACCTAATTTCAAAGCTTGAATTGATTTTTCTGATCCTAAAGTGACAACACCAGTGTCTACAGCGATTCTTATTCCTCTATCGACGTCCATATGCTTGCCTCCTTATTTTTTTTGTTTCATTAAGACACCAACAGAACCCGTTCCTAACGGTATTGGTTGTCCGATAATAATGTTCTCAATAATACCAGTAAGGTGATCTATTTCTCCCCTTATACTGGCTCGAAGAAGATGTTTTCCAGTTTCTTCAAAAGAAGCTCGGGCAAGAACACTTGCTTTCTCACCACTAATACCATGCCTACCTATAGACTTAACAGAACCATCTGCAGACATCATATCTGCAACCAGCATAATGTGTCTAACATCAACTGTAAGTCCCTGTTCATCCATTGTACGCTGTGCTTCATGGATTATTGAATTACGAGCGGCTTCGATTCCTAAAACTTTTTCTACTTCATGTATATCGTTGGTTGTAGTTCGAACTTTATCCACACCTTCCATTTTAAGAACAGCTCCAAGGTTTGAACCTTCGGTGTGTATAACCCATTCATCTTCTTCTTTTCGAATAACGACTTTTCCGATGTTTTTTACACCACTAATCTGAAGATCGCGTACTTTATCTGCTAAAAGTCTCAATTCTCTTATACTTGGTTTGGAAGGTTCAAAGCTTAGTACATTGTTATCTATTTGTACCTTCTTAAAAGCTTTTTCTACACGATTTATAATGTCTTCAAAGTTCAGCCTTTTATCTTCAATTTTAGGCATATCCAACTCTACCACTACATTCATTTTAGCATAGTTAGTGTGGAAGTCTTGGACAATATCATTCATGGTACTTTTACCAATTTGGTTGGCAATAGTTCTCACGAATTCTTCATCGACTCTGAATTCTTCTTCAAAATAAATAGCCATGGTTGGGGTGGATATTTTTTTTCTCGCATCCACAATTTCAATGAGTCTCGGAAGACCCAGGGTAACGTTTAGCTCTGCTACCCCTGCATAGTGAAAAGTACGCATGGTCATCTGAGTACCAGGTTCACCAACAGATTGAGCAGCTACTGTTCCAACTGCTTCTCCATTTTCTACTCGAGCTCGTTCATAAGCTTTTTTAACTCTTTTGACTAATTCATCAAGTTCTTTATCATCCATGTCGCGCTTTTCTACAGTTTCAGCTATTTCATATATTAAGCTCTCTGTAAATTTAGCCCTTTTTTTCTTAACGACTTTTGTAACCTTTTCTATTGTTTCCTGCACAAAATCACCTAAACCCACTGCAACAGATAAAAATATAATTTTAATTAATTATTTTTCAGACTTTATTCTCATTTCATCTACGAGCTTGTCCAGGTCAACTACTTTACCATAATCACTTTTGGCTGGATCTACTCCGTCTTCACCGTACATGGTTTGGATGATAACTCCTCTATTATCTGTAACGGTACCGTCTTCTTTTACACTTAAATCTTGGAGAGCGTTAACCAGTCTTCTTTGCATGTAACCACTTTGTGCGGTACGAATAGCTGTATCTACCAGACCTTCTCTTCCTCCCATTGCGTGGAAAAAGAATTCTATTGGGTCTAACCCTTTTTTGTAACTTGAGTGGACGAATCCTCGTGCTTTAGCACCTAATTCTCTTTTTTGGAAGTGAGGTAACGTTCTTTCACTGTAACCTCGATCGATTCGACCACCACGAACAGATTGTTGTCCCACACATGCGGTAATTTGAGTAAGGTTCAGCATGGATCCTCTAGCACCAGTTAATGCCATGATTACTGCATGGTTTTCATTGATATCAAAGTAACTTTCTGCTATTTCCCCGGACTTATCCCTTGCTTCACCAAGAACTTGCATGATTCTCATTTCAAGAGTTTCTTCTAGGCTTCTTCCAGGTAATGCTTCCAGTTCGTTGTTATCGTATGCTTCTACTAGCTGATCTACCTTTTTCTCAGCATGATCCAAATGAACTTCTATTCTTTCTTTAGCTTCCTGAGGAATTTCTTCGTCATTGGTACTGGTGGTGAATCCTGCTTTCATAATACCTGATACTGCCAATTTAGTAGATGCATCCAAGAATTCACGAGCACGATCTGTTCCGTATTCTTTAACGATGTGATCAAGAATCTTTCCAGAGAATGCACCGTATGCTTTTTCATCCATAACACCAGTAAGAAGTTTCCCGTCTTCAATTACAACATATGCATCGTTTTTACATTCTTTTTTAAGACATTCATCACATTTACGACAAATTTCAGCAGTGTAGACCATGTTAAGATCTTTTGGTAACACTTCACTGAAAATTTGTTTACCTGTCCATGTTTTACCTGTTTTATCAGGTATTGGTAATTTAGATTTCCTCAAAATCTGGAAAACCTGATCTTCATTGAATATGGCACTTTCTCTGGTTAATAAATAGGCTCCTGAGATGTGATCGTGTATTCCTCCAATAATAGGTCCCCCAAATCTGGGTGAGAGAATGTGTTCTTGTACTCTCATGAGTGATTTGGCTTCTGCCCGGGATTCTTCTGTCTGGAAAATGTGCATATTCATTTCGTCCCCATCAAAATCAGCATTGTATGGTGGACAAACACAAAGATTTAATCTGAAGGTTTTGTATGGTAATACTCGTACTTCGTGAGCCATCATGGACATTCTGTGAAGTGAAGGCTGCCTATTAAATAGAACAATGTCTCCATCTTTTAAATGTCTCTCCACTACATAAGACCCTTCACCAGTATATTCATTGAAATTCTTTTCCAGGTTTTCAGCTACGGTTTCTTTTATTTCATCATAGATCCGTATTTTCCGCCCATCTGGTCTTATAACATAGTTGGCTCCGGGGTGTAAATTGGAACCATTCATGATATATCCTTTCATTTCTTCCAGGTTCCATTCTGTAATTTTTACAGGCACGGTTACTTCAGTGGCTATTATTTCAGGTACACCTACTTCGTTAATACTTATATTGGGGTCAGGTGATATGACGGTACGTGCTGAAAAATTAACACGTTTACCTGATAAATTACTTCTGAATCGCCCTTCTTTACCTTTCAAACGCTGAGCAAGGGTTTTTAATGGCCGACCAGATCTGTGTCTTGCTGGTGGAACGCCTGATGCTTCATTATCAAAGTAAGTAGTTACATGGTACTGTAATAGCTCCCATAAATCCTCCACAATCAGTTGAGGGGCTCCAGCTTCCATATTTTCCTTTAATCTTTGATTTATACGTAAAATATCTACTAACTTGTGAGTTAAATCATCCTCTGATCGTTCACCAGTTTCTAGTGTAATGGAAGGCCTTACAGTTACTGGGGGTACTGGTAGGACTGTTAAAACCATCCATTCTGGTCGTGCTACTTGGTGCCCGTCCTTTGATTTTTCTGCATTTACTCCTAGGATTAAAGCATCAGAGTCT
>Ga0351904_1057_pt1:0-5000 | contig 21734 bp, 15 predicted proteins | sample BONcelHT113001E3_FD_205826 | JGI IMG/M metagenome (GOLD analysis project Ga0351904, IMG submission 205826) | Enriched cells from coal bed in the Powder River Basin, Montana, United States - BONCAT cells T11 rep1 HSBNCT.T11.300.1.E3 ...
TTCAGGGAAAGGTCAATGATCGTCATCTTCCCGATAACAGACGGAAGAATTATAGGTAATTCCTGGTAGGGATAAACAATTAGAGGTGAATCTTCGGTCTCGGTGCGGCATGCAGTTGGTAACGGTTCGGAGTGTGGACGTGCATGAATCCAGGAAAGGAGTAACAATGAAAAAATTAGGAGTTTTTATGAAGCTGGTTGCCGTGACCCTGGTCATCCTGCTGACCCTGCCGGTAACTTTACTTGCCCAGGAACCCGAAGGGAAGGTTTCTTTCAGCCAGGCGGAACTTGAGCAGATCCTCGCCCCCATCGCCCTCTATCCCGATGATGTGCTGGCTCAAATCCTGATTGCGTCGACCTACCCCCTCGAGATCGTCCAGGCCGACCGCTGGGCAAAGCAGAACAGCAGTCTGAAGGGCGATAAGCTGACCGCCGCACTGGAGAAGCAGCCATGGGACCCGAGCGTCAAATCCCTGATCAACTTCCCCCAGGTGCTCTCCATGATGAGCGAGAAGCTCGACTTGACGCAGAAACTGGGTGATGCCTTTCTGGCGCAGCAAAAGGATGTCATGAAGGCGATCCAGACCCTCCGCGCCAAGGCAGAGGTAGCGGGCAACCTCAAGAGTACCAAGGAACAGAAGGTGATTGTCGAGAAGGAAACCATCATCATCCAGCCGGCGAATCCCCAGGTAGTCTACGTTCCGACCTACAATCCCACGGTGGTGTATGGTGTCTGGGCCTATCCGGCCTATCCGCCCGCCTACTATTATCCACCGCCTAGTACGGCTTTCTGGTCCTTCGCCGCCGGCGTGGCGGTCGGGGCAGCCTGGGGCTATGCCTGGGGGAACTGCAACTGGGGCCATGGGGGATATTACGGCGTTAACTACAATATCAACAAGAACATCAACATCAACAACAACATCAACCGCGGGGCGTATGCGTCACATTATCAGGGCGGCAAGGGCAACTGGCAGCACAACCCTTCGCACCGTGGTGGGGTTGCCTACCGGGATCGGGCTACGGCAACCCAGTACAACAGGGGCGGTTCACAAGGGGCCGTGAAGTCCCGGGAGAGCTACCGCGGGCGGGCCGATGCCGTGCAACGAGACCTGGGAAGCGGCGGTGCGGGTCAGCGCCCCAGTGCGGGCCAGCTGGACCGGGGAGCCGGTTCAGGGCAGCGTGGCGGTGCGAGCCAGATGGACAGAAGCCTTGGGGCCGACCGGCGCAGTGGCAGTGGTGCCGTGGACAAGGGGCGAGGGAGCGGCGGGTCAAATGCCTTCTCGGGCATGGATAGAGGCTCATCCGCCAAGGATTTCAGCAGTCGCGGCAGTCAAAGCCGACAAAGCATGTCCCGCGGCGGAGGGTTCGGTGGAGGTGGCGGAGGACGTCGCAGGTAATGAAAAGCGATATTTCCGGCAGTGGTAACATCATCAGGTTTTGTCGCTGCACACACTTCAGAACCTTTAAGGAGGCACTATGAAACTCTCTTTGTTACGGGAACAAGCCGGCACCCCTGGCTGGTTGCTGACGATTACCCGGTTGGCGCTCATTCTTATGGCGGTTTTCCTGTCCATACCTGTATCGGCTGCCACGACAAAACAGAAAACCTTCGCTTCGCCGGAAAAGGCGGTCCAGGCGCTGGTAGCTTCTTTGAAAAAAGCCGATAAGGCTACAGTCATTGCCGTTCTCGGACCAAACAGCGAGCAGTTGATTTCTTCGGGAGACCCGGTTGCCGACCGTCGTATGCGAGAACGATTTCTTGCGGCATACGACGAGAAGCAGCGCCTGGACAGGGAGGGTAAAGGTAAGGCGGTTCTTGTTATCGGCAAGGATGACTGGCCCTTCCCCATTCCTATCATCAAGAACAAGAATCTGTGGCGTTTTGATAGCCGTGCCGGCAGCCAGGAAATAATTAACCGTCGCATCGGCGCCAACGAACTCGATACCATCCAGACCTGTCTGGCTTTCATCGATGCGCAGATGGAGTACGCAATGAACGACTATGACGGCGATGGCCTGCTCGAGTATGCCGTCAAATTCTGGAGTGATCCGGGCAAGAAAAACGGACTTTACTGGCAGACCGGAGAGGGCGAGACGCCCAGCCCGCTTGGAGAGTTTTTTGCCAAGGCCAAGGCCGAAGGGTATGCCGAAAAGAAGAGCGGAGAAGCTCCTTCTCCCTATCACGGGTACCTCTACCGCATACTGACCGGCCAAGGGAAATATGCGGAGGGCGGCACTTACGACTACATGGTGAATGAGCATTTGCTCGGAGGAGTAGCGCTCATTGCTTTTCCAGCCCAGTACGGGGCTTCAGGGGTCATGACCTTTATCGTCAATCATGACGGCGTCGTGTATCAGAAGGACCTGGGCAGCAAAACCGCCGAGATCGCCACGGCAATAAAACTGTTCGATCCCGGTCCCGATTGGACGAAAGTGGAGATTCCGGAAGGACAATAACCATGTTCCAACGGAAATTATTTTCACCCATGAAAAAATTTTTCCTTCTGATTCTGATCTCGGCTCTCTCGAATTCAGGAGCGGCAACCGCTGCGCAGCAGCCTACGGACAGTGACCTGCTGGAGGCGGACGGACTTTTTCAGGATCTGGCAGGCAGTAGTCGGCGGGTTGGCATGGCGGAAATCATTGATGGGTAAGGGGGGAGTATGGGAAAGAACACCGGGAAAAGCCAGCCGGAAATGGTGCCTGCCGAGGCAAGGAAGGGGGTGACAGATATGAGCTCCGCCAAGAAAACGGAAGGGGGAAACGGTGATTCCGCTTTTGAAAAGATGAAAGGTAAGGAGTATGAAAAGGTACTTGCCAATCTGCACGTCGAGCAGATCTCTCCGAGAGCGCCTCGATATATTCATTAGGGTTCAGTAGCTAAAGAACATCTGGGATCTGAATTCGAAACTGGAAAAGAGTGTTACGGCCCTCTACGATGATGCCAAGGTATCGCTCAAGTCCGAGCTCTTCCCGGCATTTATCTTGGCAATCCCCAATGTGGTGCAGGTCAACACCTTGTATAAGAATCGCGAGGACTCTATTCTTCATCCGGCCAGCGGTGAGAAGCTGAACCGGAATTCCATCGCCACGCTCGAAAGGCTCAGAGGTTCATGGTCAGGTAAGAAGCCGAATGGCCATATTGTAATCTCCGATCAAGGCTTCGGAGCGCTTTCCCGCACTCCTGGCCGCGGACTTTAGCGACTGGCCCAATGCGGTCATTCCGGTATTTATTGCCATGCTGTATATCTTTGCGTTATCCCGGTTCGACTGATAAATGGGGGAAATGCCTGCGGCAGTATCTAGCCGTACAAAGGTTCACTACCGGCTAGCCGTGAGCCTGACAAAGGGACGAGGTTCGCTTGATGTGGAACTGAAATGCACTTTGGAAGTTTTAAGGAAGTGCCTGCCGCGTTTCAGAAATTGTGCGATTACATTTCCCTGGCAGCAGGTAAAACAGGGCCATGAGCACAACAATGGTTACCTGATGATAGTTCTCACCGAACAGGTACCATGCAAGCAGTGAAATAAACGGCATGGCAATGGTCAGTACATGGATCCGGAGGATTTCCGACTGGAACGGCAATGCTATCCGTTTCCACGGCTCCTGGTGAAACAAGTGCCTGCCGTTTGCCACCAGCGTTCCCAGCACCATGGGCCAGAACTGCTGCAGCAGATAGGTTACCGGTGTAAAGAAATCAGAATTGATGAAACCGTTTCGGCCAAAAAGGGAATGGGGTTCCATTTCGGAAAATACCGACAGGAACAATCCGTAAAAGCCAAACAGGTAGCTGTAGAACCGGAACCCGACTATCGCCACAAGAATGACGGCAAGCGAAATTCCGGCTTGAAATGCCGCAGGTGCAAATCGCCGCAGAATCGGAAACCGTTGCTGGTAGACAGGCTTTGCCGAACTGGCGGTCAGAATGATCTGGATGGCCGCGGTAATGGTGCATGCCCAGGAATAACAGAGCCCGGCCAACCAGGTACTCCAGCAGAATTCCTGAAGCGACCATCCCTGGAAAACCGCAAAGCCTGAAGCCAGTACAAACCCGATACAATCAAGGGGGCGAAAACCATTTTTCATGTTCAGGATTCCTTCCTGCATCCGTAAGCAATTATTATTTCACGGGTTCCGCTCATCTTGCTTCAGCTGCAAAACAAGAAGTTGTCATTTCTCCTGCAAGGAAATCCCGACAGGTTGAAGGTACTGTGCGCTTCGCGCCAACAAAAAACCGGCGCACTATCCGTTACTCCAAAAACGTTATATCACAACTCACAATTCCGAAATATCTTTATGGATGGGAGCGCGATGATGGCTCCCGCCATAACAGCCAGGCCAGTATTCCGCCCGCCAGAACCATGGCGTTGAGCCGCTTTTGGTGGTATCCTGTAAACGCCGGGGCGTCGTTAGAAAGAGATTGTTGACAATGTGACCAGTAACAGCAAAAATCGCTTTTGGGAGACTATGTTCTCCCGGACGAGTTTACGTTTCGATAGTTGCGGAAGAGCTCCTGGCTGACCATTTCATTGTCATGGCAGGATTCGTTTATTAGGGAGGTTACCATGTCGATTGCACGTTGGTACTGTACTGTCTGCGGCTATGTTCATCGGGGAGAATTTCCGCCGGAATATTGTCCTGTCTGCGGTGTGACGGGTGAGCGCTTTGAACCGGCGGCTGATGCGCTGCAGGGGCGGGGAAAGGTCATGTCTCAGCAATGGCGCTGCCTGACCTGCGATTATATGCATACAGGAAATGTTCCTCCGGATACCTGTCAGGTTTGTGGCGCCGGGCCCGATCAATTCGAATTGGTCAACCCGCCTGAGCAACATATTCTTCCCCAGGGCACAGAAGGCACTATAGTTATTGTCGGCGGCGGGATCGCGGGGCTTTCAGCCGCGGAGTCGGCCCGCCAGGCCGCGCCCAAGGCAACCATAACCATTGTAACCCGGGAAAGTGACCATCCCTACTATCGCCTCAACCTCACCCGCTATCTCGCC
>Ga0351904_1057_pt1:12500-21734 | contig 21734 bp, 15 predicted proteins | sample BONcelHT113001E3_FD_205826 | JGI IMG/M metagenome (GOLD analysis project Ga0351904, IMG submission 205826) | Enriched cells from coal bed in the Powder River Basin, Montana, United States - BONCAT cells T11 rep1 HSBNCT.T11.300.1.E3 ...
AGGTTTCTCGGTGGCTATGCCGAGGGGGTCACACCCGTTCCCATCCCGAACACGGAAGTTAAGCCCCTCTGGGCCGATGGTACTGCATGGGTAGCTGTGTGGGAGAGTAGGTCGCCGCCGGGATCTTTTACCAAAAAGCCCCATCTCAATCAAGAGATGGGGCTTTTTGGCGTCCGCGCTCCTGGTTGCGCTACCGCTCAGATTGCGGCAACATTCTTCTCTATCCATGCTTCCAGTGCGTGCAGCACGGTAATGTTGGGCACGAGCAGTTTGCCTAATTTTCTTTGCGAGCCTCTCAGGGTTTTCCCCATCAGCTGCATCGGCGCCCCGATGGTACGTCCAGGTGGTGCACCAGGTAACGGTTCGATGATCCCACGCTTCTGATAATCGAGTACAGCCATCACATCCGCCGATTTTCCCACATACAGCAGTCGCAACAAACAATCCACCAATAGCCAGTGATCGGCTCTATCTGCAGTGTCACCCAAGTTGAAGCCCACCAGGTGAGGGATGACTCGCGGGTTATAGCGCCAGATACGATAAGGTTCCGGATCACCAACTGTTTCGAGGAGACCTTCGTGGAGAATTGGTGCGCGTACCGCCCGCAGCCAGTACAGGGCAAACAGGCGCCTGGTACCGGAGCAGCCAAGCGGCTCATCGAACAGCTGCCGGGGTGGTGGCCCCATCCGCAGTTTCTCAAGTCTTCGGATCGCCAGTGGTATGATGTCGGCAGATTCCCGCCGTTCGTTTTCGCTGTTGTCAACCATGATGGCTGTTCCTTTTCCCGACAGACAAAACCAAGATATGGAAGGCAATCCTTATATATCCGGCCTTGCTGTATCGATGAGCACTTGGCAATTTGTCACTGTTCACTACTACAAGTATACACGCCCGGCGGGCCATCACATGTCACAAATTAACTATTCCAACCAGAGTAGTCGGTACAGTTTTGTGTACGACACTCTTCCCGCCTTGGCATAAAACACCTGGACCCTACTGCTAGCACAGCCCCTTTTCCTTCCCGTCCGAAAATATCAGCTGTGGCCGATTGTTCTGAAGGGAAACCTGATATACTTTTACCTGACTAGCGCTAATCTTCTGCTTGATGAGTGTTATCCTCGGTGACCTTTATCGGGGCTCCATAATTCAGTCGGTTTGAAGCCGGATTGCCGATCAGAACCGCTTCGGGAATGACGAGCGAAAGTTACTCTTCGACAAAACACCGCTTCAGGCAGGGTCGGGGGCTAATCAGGAACTTTTAAAAGTATACATAAATAAAGGAGGCGCATCATGGGCGAGGTTGAATCAATCTGCACAGAGAACCGCATCGAGGGTGGTGGAAGTGCTCGGAATCAGGCTGCGCTTTCCTTCATCCGCCCCTATTATTTGAGCTGGTACCGCCTGGTATTTCCCGTGCGGATTCCTTCCCAGCATGACGAGCAGCATATCACGGAGGAAGAGTCCACGCAAAACGTGCCAAAGGAGTGTGGCTAGGGGAGGAATATAATGGGACTTTTAGATGAGGTTATCAGTAAGGTTAGCTGCGTGATGGCCGATAACAAGGGCGAGCAGTCCGGACTTTTGGAAGGAGTTATGCAAATGCTCGACAAGCAGGGAGCGGGTGGTTTGGGCCCGATACTGCATAGCGCTTTCACGTCCCGCAGAAGGTTTGATAGCAGCGCTCCGTAGGCTCGGGCGGCAAGCGATAGTCAGTATATTCGGGTAGATCATCGTAGGGTCTGGACAAGACATCGAGCAGCGATGCCATCACCGTGAAATCTCCCCGGTCGACGGCGGCTTCCAGCGCTTCTTCCACCCGGTGGTTGCGGGGGATGACAGCAGGATTGTGGGCCCGCATGAGGGTGCGGGACTCTTCAGCGGATTGAGGTTGCCGAGCCAGCCGGTCTTGCCAGCGTTGGTACCATTCCATAAACAATGCGTCACGGAACAGGGGTGCATCCGCCGGCGTTTCTGCAGCAAGATCGCGGAACGTGTTGATGTAATCCGCATGGTTCTGGTGCATGCGCGTGAGAAGGGCTTCCATCAGGGCATAGTCATCGCTTTCTTCAGTAAACAAGCCCAGCTTTGCGCGCATACCGGTGAACCGATATCGACGGAATATCTCTGGAAACGAGGCGATCGCATTTTCCGCAAGCTGGATTGCTTTTTCCTGGTCCTCATGCAGCAGCGGCAGCAGCGTTTCAGCAAAGCGGGCGAGATTCCACTGCACGATATGCGGCTGGTTGCCATAGGCATAGCGGCCACCTTGGTCAATGGAACTGAACACCGTGGCCGGGTCGTACGCATCGATGAACGCGCACGGGCCGTAATCGATGGTTTCGCCACTGAGCGCCATGTTGTCGGTGTTCATCACTCCGTGGATGAAGCCCACATGCAGCCATTTCACTATCAGTGATGCCTGCCGTTCCATTACCTCCTGAAGCAGTGAAAGATAAGGGTTGTCAGCGGAGAGAAGGTGGGGGTAATGACGGCGGATGGTGTATTCGGCGAGCGTTCGGATCCCCTCCCGGTCCCCTCGCGCCGCGAGGTATTCAAACGTGCCGATGCGGATATGACTGGCCGCCACGCGGGTGAGGATCGCACCCGTGAGCGGAGTTTCTCGGAACACCTGCTCGCCGGTGGTCACGACCGCAAGGCTGCGCGTCGTTGGGATACCAAGCGCGTGCATTGCTTCGCTGATGATGTATTCCCGAAGCATTGGACCCAGCGCCGCGCGACCGTCGCCACGGCGGGAATACGGTGTCTGGCCGGAGCCTTTGAGTTGGATGTCAAAGCGTTCACCGCCGGGTGTGATGTGTTCGCCCAACAATATGGCTCGACCATCGCCCAGTTCGGTGAAATGCCCGAACTGATGCCCTGCATAGGCCTGGGCAATCGGTTCCGCGCCTTCGGGAATCCGGTTGCCGGCGAAAATAGTGGTGCCTTCGTCCCCTTCGAGCACATGCGTGTGCAAGCCGAGCGACTCGGAGAGCAAACGGTTGAACAAAACCATACGTGGCGCACGCACCGGAACCGGGTTCAGGCGTGCATACAATGACTCCGGCAGACGGGCATAGCTGTTGTCAAAATTCCAGCCTGCACCAGATGCTTTTGAGGTTGTGTTCGCTTGCATAGGTTTCCCCTCAGTATTGATCGGAATCAGACCAAAAGTTAAATCCTCTGTATTTATTGTACTACATTGATCGTCAGGCTCCAAGAGCCTGTCGGACTTAGGGTGCATTTGCTGCAATTAGACCCTTGCATTCGCAGCATCGGCAGGTTTTCTCTGGCAGGCCCGTTGAGGAATATCTATTCACCCACGTGCCCTTTCCGTCGACAAGGAAGGTACTGAAAAGTCTGATCCGTCGTATGTGACAGTTCCGTCAAGTATGATAGCTGCCGTTGACGGTTTTCTCTTCGTCGTGCACTCTCCCCATCACATCCCTGTTGTAAATAACAATAATTTTGAAGTGTTAAAGCACCATTCCCTTTGCGCTGATATTGGCACAACCTATGCTGATACATTAGTATGGAGAAATTTATAGAACAGGGAGGAGAGTCATGGAAACCTTACTTATCATCATTGTTGTGCTTTTTCTTCTCGGTGGTGGCGGCTTCTATTGGTCGAGGCGTCGTCGTTAGAAACCATAACGGCAGCTACGGCTAAAGCACCAGTAGTCAAATCGAAATTCACAGAAGAGGATCAATACCATGAAATCAGGCAATAGGGACAAAGTGGAAGGCACACTTCACGAAGCGAAGGGTAAGATCAGGGAAGTAGCCGGAAAAATCAGCGATAATAACAAGTTGGAACTCAGTGGCAAAGCCGAAAAGATAGCCGGAAAGGTTCAGAAAAAAGTCGGCCAAGTCAAGAAGACTGTGGGTAAATAGAGAGAGAGGTATGATTTCGTCAGCCCTTGCACTTTTGACACGGACGGATATGCATTCCTGAAATGCAAAGTTCCAGCCAGCACGTTCGACCTGCCCGAAAACTCACCTGTTCGGGGTGAGTTGTGTCGCTATATTGTTGGCACGTATTGAACTGAGACTTTTTTGCGTTACACTAGAAGAGTGCTTTCGCAAAAATCCCGTAAGCCACTAGCTCGTCGTATAAACTTTGGTGGGTATGGCGAGTTCCAGGAGACCGTCTAGATACATGGCTACTTCGAAATCACCAAGGAGGGAAAATTATGAAACGGACAGGTGCTTTTGCATTTTTGGTTCTTTGTTTCGTCTTGTCAGCAGGCGTCACAAGGGCGGCAGACAGCATCCAGGGCAGAATAGGGGTGACCGGCCAAATAGGAATGCATGTCCCGTCTGACAGTAATGCGTTTGAACCTTTTGGCCCAGACTACAACTTTGATACTGATGTCGGCTTTATCGGCGGAGGTGGCCTTATCTTTGGAATCACGAAAAATGTCGCTCTTGAGCTAATCGTCACGTACACGGAATTTGGTGCAAAGATTTGGGGTATTCAAGAGGGAGACTTTGATACCACAAATATTTCCATGGGGGCGCAGTACCGATTTGTAGATATCCCGGTAGCGAGTCTTGTCCCCTATGCAGGTGGCGGGTTGGATATCCTGCTGAATGGTTTTTCTTCCTCATTTGGGGAGAGTCTGGATGTTGACACTGTCGTAGGTGGTCACGTTTGTGGCGGTGTGGACTTTTTTGTCATGAAGCAATTGGCCCTGAACGCTGAAATGAAAGGCGTTCTGGCTCCTGATGCGGATATGAAATACAGGGGCTTGAAAGTCGGTAGTTATGATCCCACAAGCGTTTCATTGACTGTTGGCGTGCGATATTTCTTTAACTGATTCTGATCGTGCCAAGGGACCAGGTGCAGATGAGAAGGTCTTTCTCTGGGAAAACTTTTCGGAGGACCCTGATCATGACAATGTATTTGTATGCCAATGCGCGTCATTATGATACTGTAAATAAAAAGAAATTCAGAAATGAGACCCGGAGACTTACGAAATCTCCGGGTCTCATTTCTAGTAACGGTACGGTGGTATCCAAAAGTACCCCACCCAAAGTGAAACGGAACCACAGAATACCGAAGTGTCAGCAATGTCTTTTTCGGTATTTACAGTGGCAACATGCATACTACCTGAAACAGAGAGTATCAAAACGTGAAAGGATTACATGTTCAAAATTGAGAGCGAAAATGATCGCACAGAACGTGAACAGTAACTCGTGTGTTTCCATTGCCCTGGAAATTGCTCGTCAACCGTTATTGCCTCAACAAAATAATTCCTCCTGTTCGGTATACACTTCCTCCACCGCTCATGAAAACCCTCTGGAACAGGCTACACGGTTCCTTTCCTTGTTGACTCCCTCAGGTAAAATCCTTCGCAATGGCCGCAAGCCCGGACTGCGCAGTGAATAAAGGAAAAAATGTGAGTGCAAGCATTCTTGTTGCCTACTTTGTAAATAATAATGACGCCCGGGGAGCTATCTGGGAGCTCAAGAGGAAGGGCTTCTACCGGGCCGCCCTGATGAGCAAGACGGTGGACGGAGAGGTTCGCATATCGGACCGCTTTCCGTGGCGTCGTACGCTCTGGGCAATTCTGCTGGCCATCCTGTTCGGGGGGCTCGCCGGGATTGTTTCCCTGCTTTTTCACCTTCCGGGTGAGATCCTTGCAATCCTCACACTAGCCGGCGGAGCGACAGGAGTGCTGGTTGGTCTGGCGTGGATACGACGAGCGAAGTACGGAATCGAACCCGGGCTTTTGCACGATCACTCCCGTTGGCTGATGTCAGGGGAGACTGTCCTGATCCTCCAGACCACCGTCGAAACTTTACAGATTCCAATATCGGTGCTTCGGGAACGCAGCAATTCCCCCCCGGCAATCTTTGTCCTGCATCCGAAACGCGAGAGACGGAGAGAGGTGCGGAGCTCCAGTGTGATACTCTCTCCCGCAAAAGTTCGTGAGCATGCCGTGCGCACCGCTGAGGGTCACCAGCTTGACCCGATGATGCCTAATCGGAACACCGAGCTGCTCAAGCGCCTCGAACAGGCCCGGTTGTGGATCCGTCAAGTCTGCACGGATCTTTCGGCGGCGACCCGCCTGGAACAGAGCGCAACCATGGCCGCCGAGTGGATTCTGGATAATCAGTACATCATCGAGGAGAGCGCCCGCGACGTCCTGTTGAACCTTCCCAAACGATTTTACCAGAAACTTCCCGTTCTCGTGGCTGTTCCCTACCAGGGGCTGCCGCGCATCTACGGCATGGCGAAGGAACTCGTCTCGCATACGGGACTTCGCCTGGACCGGGAGAACATCCTGGGGTTTATCGTAGCCTATCAATCCGTGAGTACGCTGAAGATCGGCGAACTCTGGGCGGTGCCCCAGATGTTGCGCATCGCCCTGATCGAAAGCATTCAGAATCTTGCCATAACGGCCCTGGCGGACCTGCGGGAACGTCAACTTGCCGATTTCTGGGCGAACAGGCTCATTGCCGCCAATCGACGGGACCCTAACCAGCTCTTCGCGATCCTGGCGGAACTTGCCGTGACGGAGCCGAGTCCCAGCACTTATTTCGGGGTTCAACTCATCGGACATCTCTATGACGAGGCGGACGCCTTGACGCCTGTTCAAAGCTGGCTAGAACGCACGCTTCGCAAATCCCTGCACGATCTCAATCTGCGTGAACAAAATCGCCGGGCAATGGAGCAGATAGCGAGCAGAAATGCCTTTACCAGCTTGCGTCAACTTGATTTGCTGGATTGGCGGGATTTCTTCGAGCAGCTAAGCCGAGTGGAGCAAGTGCTCCGGTTCGATCCGTCCGGCGTCTACCCGGAAATGGATTTTGATACCCGCGACCGCTGCCGACGGGCGATTGAAGAGTTGGCCCTGAGATGCGGTCAGTCTGAGGAACAGATTGCTCAACGCGCAATCGGGATGGCAACGCAATCCCTGAATGCTGCGGAGGAGGATGAGCGCTGGTATCATGTCGGGGCCTGGCTGTCCGGCGAGGGACGGCGCAAGTTCGCGATGCTGATGGGCTGTCGTGAAGCACCGGGCTTGCGTGTCCTGCAGTGGGTATACCGCAACCATATAGCGGTATATTTTCTGGGATTCGGTATCCTCTCGGCAGCTTTCATTTCCCTCATCATTCTGTTTGGATTGACTGGGCAGTCGCTCTGGACCCAGCTGGCTGCAGCATTACTCTTGCTGGTTCCCGTGAGCCAACTTTCCCTAGAGGTGCTCAATTATTTAATCACGCGGCTTCTGCCGGCCAAGACCCTGCCCAAGATGGATTTCAAGGACTCCGGCATTCCGGACGCTTTTCGTACCCTGGTGGTCGTGCCCATGATGTTGGTGGATGACGAGACGATCCGGACCGAGGTGGAAAAGCTGGAAATTCGCTACCTGGCCAACAAGGAAGACAATCTGCTCTTCAGCCTGTTCTCGGACTACACCGATGCGCCGCAGTTGCAGCACGAGGACGACGCGCAGCTGCTTCAATCAGTAATCGGGGGTATCGAAGTTCTGAATCAGCGCTATGGGGGCGAGCGTTTTTTCCTGTTCCATCGCGAACGCACCTGGAGTGAATCCGAGCAGAAATTCATCGGTTGGGAACGCAAACGGGGAAAACTCGAAGAACTGAATGACTTTATCGTCGGAACACGGCCTGAAACAAAGCCTCGACTGGTATATGTGGGCGACCCGGAACATCTTGCGGACGTACGGTTCATCATCACCCTGGACAGCGACACCCAGCTGCCTCACGGCACGGCCCGCAGGATGATCGAGACCCTGGCACACCCCCTGAATCAGCCACGCTTCGATGCCGACGGGAAAATTGCGGCCGACACTTTCACCATCATTCAACCGCGCGTGAGCCCAACTCTGCCGAGCACCAGCGCATCGACTTTCAGTCGGCTCTTCGCCGAAGCAGTGGGAATCGACCCCTACACCCAGGCTGTCTCCGATGTTCATCAGGACCTCTGCGGTGAAGGATCTTTCCATGGCAAGGGGATTTATGATGTGCGCGCTTTCAGTCGCATCCTCTCGGGCAGGTTCCCGGAAGAGTGGGTGCTGAGCCACGATCTGATCGAAGGGGCCCATGTGCGCGTTGGCCTGGCCAGTGACATTGAGCTCTATGATGAATTTCCGCAGGGCTACCAGAGCTACGCCAAAAGGGCGCATCGCTGGATTCGCGGTGACTGGCAGATCGCGGGGTGGGTTTTGCCATGGGTTCCCCAGGCGGCAGGAGGACTCGGACCTAATCCGCTCTCACTGTTCGACAGATGGAAGATTTTCGACAACCTGCGCCGGAGCCTGGTCCCGGCCGCCAGCCTAGTTTTGCTGGTTACCTCCTGGCTGATTTCTTCCCGGACCGGTTGGGCCGCATCCCTGGTGGTCGCGATGCTTCTGCTCTTCCACCCGTTGGCACAGCCCCTCACCATGGCGACCACCCGTAAGGGATTAAAACACTTTTCCCTGACAAAGGTAAAGCATGACCTGCTTCGGGCGATTACCGACGCCGCGCTGCTTCCGCACCAGTCGGCGGTGGCCCTGGATGCCATTGTCCGGGTATGGTACCGCCGTCTGGTCTCCCATCGCGGTTTGCTGGAGTGGGCGGCCCAATCGACCCATTGGAGTGCATCCCGGCGGCAGCCGCTGTTCGTCGCGACCCTGGCCTTGGCGAGCATCTTCAGCGGACTGGTGGGGTGGGCGATATATCGCCAGATGCCGGCGAGCCTGACGATTGCCTGCCCCTGGCTCGTATTGTGGTTCCTTGCCCCCTTGTTCGGCTGGATCCTGAACCTGCGACCCCGGGAAAAGCGTCGGCATCCGCTTCCGGCAAAGGATATCCGCTTCCTCAGGCATGTTGCACGCCGAACCTGGCGCTACTTCTCCGACTTTGTCGGGGATGAAACATCCTGGCTGCCGCCGGACAACTACCAGGTTTCCCATCAGAACCATCTGGCCATGCGCACCAGTTCCACCAACATCGGTCTCTGGATGACCAGCGTGCTCGGTGCGCATGATTCCGGATACCTGACCGTGAACCAGACCATTGAAAAGCTGACGTGTACCATGGAAGCCATAGGCCGCCTGGAATTCTATCAGGGGCATCTTCTGAACTGGTATGATATCCAGACCCTCGCTCCTCTCGAACCCCGCTACGTGTCCTTCGTCGACAGCGGCAATCTCCTGGGTGCGCTCTGGGCACTGGAGCAAGGACTTGACGAACTGATGCGGGCACCGGTCCTCGACGGGA